>Ga0163159_1000098_pt1 | contig 139096 bp, 126 predicted proteins | sample BioMet9_FD_108702 | JGI IMG/M metagenome (GOLD analysis project Ga0163159, IMG submission 108702) | Microbial communities from bioreactor (seeded with sewage sludge) at Lawrence Berkeley National Lab, California, USA - Biofuel... | ecosystem: Engineered > Bioreactor > Anaerobic > Unclassified ... | reverse complement strand
CCCGCCGCGCCCTGTGGCCTTGCTGCGCGCCGTCCCGCCGCGCCCTGTGGCCTTGCTGCGCGCCGTCCCGCCGCGCCCTGTGGCCTTGCTGCGCGCCGTCCCGCCGCGCCCTGTGGCCTTGTTGCGCGCCGTCCCGCCGCGCCCTGTGGCCTTGTTGCGCGCCGTCCCGCCGCGCCCTGTGGCCTTGTTGCGCGGGGGGGCCGACTTTGCTATGATACAGAGTATCATGCTTGACTATAAGTACATTAAAGACAATCTCGCTGCGGTCAAAAAGAATATTGCTGACCGCTTTATGAAGGCTGACGCCGACGCAGTCGTTTCGCTCTACGACAAGCGCAACGAGCTCATCCAGAAACTGGAAGAAGCCCGCAAGCAGCGCAACGAAAACGCCGCCGCCATGAAGGGCAAGCTCGAGCAGGCAGTCCGCGAAAAACTGATCGTCGAGGGCAAAGGCCTCAAGGACCGCATCGCCGAGCTCGAAAAGGAATCCGAGGAAGTATCAGCGAGGCTCGAGACAGAAGCCCGCAAGATACCGAACATGGCTCACCCTGATGCCCCCATAGGCAAGGAAGACAAGGGCAACCTCGAAGTAAAACGCGTCGGCGAGCCGACCAACTTCGACTTCAAGCCCAAGGATCATGTCCAGCTCGGTCAGGATCTCGATCTCATCGACTTCGACAATGGAACCAAGGTCTCGGGCACCAAGTTCTATTACCTCAAAAACGACGCCGTCATTCTCGAATGGGCTCTTGTCCGCTATGCCCTCGATATACTCCGCAAGAAGGGCTTTACCCTCTTCGAGACACCCGATGTCGCCAAGACTGATATTCTCGAAGGCATCGGCTTCAACCCGCGCGGCGCCGAGTCCAATGTCTACACCATCGAGGACGAAGGCACCTGCCTTATCGGCACCGCGGAGATCACCCTCGGCGGCTACTATGCCAACACCATCATCGACAAGAAGGACCTGCCCCTCAAACTCGCAGGCGTCTCCCACTGCTTCCGCCGCGAAGCCGGCGCCGCCGGCCAGTTCTCCAAGGGACTCTACCGCGTGCACCAGTTCACCAAGGTTGAGATGTTCGCATACACCACACCCGAGGAATCCGACAAGACACACGAGTACCTCCGCCTCATCGAGGAGGAAATCTTCTCCGGTCTCGACATCCCCTTCCGCGTAGTCGATACCTGCACCGGCGATCTCGGCGCTCCCGCCTACCGCAAGTGGGACCTCGAAGCCTGGATGCCCGGCCGCAACGACGGCGAGTATGGCGAGATTACTTCGACGTCGAACTGCACCGACTATCAGGCCCGCCGCCTCAACATCCGCTACAAAGACGATGACGGCAAAAACAAGTTTGTACACACGCTTAACGGGACCGCAGTTGCCTGCTCCCGCGCGATCATCGCAATTATGGAGAATTTCCAGCAGGCGGACGGCTCCATAAAGATACCGAAGGCGCTTGTGCCTTACACGGGTTTCGATGTAATTAAGAAGAGATAATCCAGGGGGGAGCACACTGCTCCCTTCCGCGGAATTTTCCGGGATTCAGAAGCAGAAGAGCGGCGGAAGAATTTCAGCTGCTTCTGCGGACGGGTCCTGGCACAAAACGAGGTGGGTCTCGAGTTCTCGACCTGCCTCGTTTTTTTATGCCACCTGCAGTCCGCGCATTCACCCAAAAATCATCTGCGTCCTTCTGCATGTTTTGCCGCCAGGCTCTGCTTTATTGCTGCTTAGGATCCTCTTCGCAATCCACATAGGGAAAGTAGTTGTTACGTATGCTGCCTCCCCGTGGTCTGCGCTTATGCCAATTTTTTTATAAAGAGAGGCGAAAATACTGGATCCTTTCCCACAGCAAGCATATTCATTCCCTTCCGCGTTCTGACCATTTAAAATGGATCCCTCACATTTTTCAACAATGTCTTGCGGTTTATTCCGCCCATTCATGAAGCATTTCAACCCTTCATTACAGTATGTCTCGGCTGCTTTACCAAGGTTATGCATTAAACCGTTCAATTATCGCCTGTCTGATTGCCCGCCCTTCAACCTTATACATCTCAATTGCTTTCACATTATCATTTGTTATCATTACCTGCCCTTCATAGATATCTTCTTTTTTATAATCCTTCATGCGCGATTCCGTTGATGCATTTCGATGCTGCGGCTCAAAATTAAGTCTGTAAATATCTGTATTTTTTAAAACCCAATATTTTACACAATCCCTAAAAACCGCCATCCAAATAAACACATCACAGCATCCAGGTTTAATTTGCTGAAAATTCATCAGGAATCTTGCCTTTGATTTCGATGATAGCGCCTTCATATAAAGAGGTTCATCGCTTTTATCCCGATTTACTGCACGCGAGGCCTTTACCTCTATTTTAATGATATTTCCCATATAAGGAAGGAATAAATCATATTGCCCCTTATAATTATTATCCATTTTTCTATTTGGCCTCCTAAGTTCGGGCTCAACAGAAAGCAAATGTCCAAATCCCCAAGTATCTCCAAAACTCCGCGGACCAGTCATTTCAAAGACATATAAGAACAAATTTCTATCAATGTATTCATTTCTAAGATCAATATACTCCTCAAATGAAAGGCACTTTCTTGCCAAAAGAGAACTAATAATATATTCATACTTGCTAAATGGATAAATACTCTTTACGGATTCAACTTCCGATCTGAAATTATCAGGATCAGAAAGCCTATCTATCAGCTTATCCAGTTCATTTTCAAGTATTTCCATATACCGCCTTCCTTATATAATTATATTCCTCATTGTCAAACTTGAAATAATTCATAAAATATAATTCCAGCTCAGTTTCATCTACATTCCCCTTCAATAATTCATTATACATATCCTTTATTACATCATGCTCCTTCTTCGAAAACAAGGGCAAGGGCAATGCCTGTAAATGCGACTTTAGCACTTTATTTGAATTGAATTTCTTCTGAAATAAAAATGAATAAAAACAGCTATTAAAAAGGCAGACTATTGTTTCCATTGGATAATTTTTAGGAATAAATAAATTTGCGCTATTAAGCAATAATGATTTATTTTCATCTAAGACGCATATTATCCTATTTGATATAAATTTATATACTATTTTTCTGCTTCGATAATATCTTATTGGCGCAACCTGCTGGTATTTTTCCGGCATAAACTCAATATATACTTCCGGTTTTTTAAATTTATAGGCATCAAGATCTTTGCCTCTATAAATGGGCTCAGCATTACCTGTTATCTTAGGCATTAAATTAGCCTTATTATTTCCAGTCACGATACCTAAGGCAAATATATCGCTGTTAGAAAGAAATGCAGATTGTACAGAATAAATCCGTTGAATTATTTCTTTATCATTTTTATCCATAGAAATTGGGATTAAATAATCCGGCGGCACAATGTTTTTTCTTTGAATTGCATACTTATATCCATTTTCAATTTTAATTGCCGTTTTATTACTCTCTGATTTAATTAGTTTGAGCAGAAAGCATTTAGATTGCACACCCTTAAAAACATTACCTAGATGTTTGATTTCAATATCATAATTTCCATTTACCAATAGTTTCCGAATATCCTTATGCGCTCCAACAGACAGTAGCGATTCAGGCAAAAAAAAGTAGAGCTGCCCTTTTTCGTTCAGCATATTGATCGAATTAAATAGAGCTATGCTGAAAACCTCTGTCGTATGCAATTGCGGGTAGCTTAGCAATAAGGAGTCTTTCTCTTTCCTGGATAACTTGCTGCCCCATGGTGGATTTGAAATAACAATGTCATATCTATCAGAATCAGCAAACAGATCCTGACCGCCATTGCAAATTATATCATAATATTCTACATGGGCTGCCATATCCGGATCGGAGAAAAATAGCGCCAAATTAATTTCACAAATAAAAAGCGCTATTTTATCTATATCACGGGCCCAAACTAATGAAGGATCATGATGTTTGGATAGAACCTTAAGAAGGATGCCACCGCTTCCGCAGCATGGATCGACAACTTTTGAATTTAACGGTATACTGATATCACGCAGAAGATATGAAGGCGTATAATAGGATCCTGCAATTGATTTTGCAGAAATGTTCTGAATTGATTGATAAAATGCTCCCAAAAAGTCATCATCATTATTCTCAATTTTAAAATCTTTAAATACTGAAATAATCCGGGAAGATGGTTTTTCTCCCATAATAGTGCACAACTTTTTAATTACCATTGAATCTTTATTTAAAAGATTATTGTAGTTTAAAATTGCCCACCCAAGGGAAACAACCCCCTGTTCTATTGAAAGATCTGATTCTTCGAATGTTTTTACGGCCTCATCAAGCAGCTCTCTTCTTTGCTTATTACTTATTCCCAAATATACCATGAATTTTATGGATGACTGGGATCGGTTGGCACGCGAATTCAACTTGATCCCTGTTTTTTTAAGGTACGAAATTGTCTCGGAAAATGTCTTCATTGTAAAATTCCCATTTTTATCAGGAGCTGGAATAATGCCCGTTTTAATCCAGTTATTGACAGTTGCGAGCGATACATTCAGGACATCCCTGAAATCCTCCCGCCTGTATAATTTTTCAGATTCCATGACTGCCATTATACATAATTTGCCGGAATAAGTACAGGCAATCTACAGCCTGCCCAACGGCCTTATATGCCCCAAAGAGGCCTTCGCCCTCTGTTCCAAAAGATGACCGCCTTGCGGTGCTCCTGTAGAACAGGGGGCCCGCTTCAGTTCAATAGTAGAAAGAATCAGGACCATTGTCAGGCCCGCATTGGATTGATTCTACATGAAGACAATTATGCGCATCTGTACATATTCACTTTATGATGAATTGGAATTACTCTGGCAATGAGGGCAGGCTCAAGGGCCGCTCAGCCTCGGCGAAAGCTGCACAAGGGAGGATATCAATGCTGCCAGAAGAAGAAGCCCTGCCAATTGAGGCGGATCTCAGGACTGAGGTTTTCTGCGCGGAGAAAAATGGAGAAAAAGTGTATGAGGCTGTCAGCTATGATATAAAGGCTGATGGTTTTCTCCTCGACGGCGTGTGGTACAGGGGAAAGCCGGACAGCAGGACTGTCTGCGCTTCGCCCGAGATGTTCTGCTCGGCAGAGCTGGCATTGTATGCCAACCGCATCGATCTCGGGTTCGAGCCAGTTCCGGAGTAAGGATGCAGTTTTAATTGCAGCTATCAATGCATCCGGCTGCGCTCTCTGCCGCGCTTCCCGTCACACTGTGAGCGGGAAATCTTCAAATCCGCTTATAGACTCATTGCGCATATTTTTACCATTCAGCAGACAATAAAAAGGTGCGGTTTGGGCCCCTTTAACTTTCAATTTGTCTCTTGGTATTATAGAGATAGAAAGCAGATTGGGGGTGCCGGACTCTGAGCGTCCAGCGTCCGTCTGCGTTTTTTTTCTCGGCTCCCAATATCTCTTTAAAAACTCCAGATTATTTTAACCGGCTGGCCTTCAGCATTTGAATGCCGGCCCCGCATGCCTTATAAATAAGGCAGAGATGTCTGCGCTTCGCAGATCTGCCATGCCGGAATCCATTATTAAATACTGTCCATAAAACGAAATGAACACAGACAGCCCCCGCTCTGCAGGCAGGCGCTGTCCGCGGCTCGATCAGGGGAGACAGCAGATGGAAGAATGGGCAGGAATGACGAAAAGTGAGTATGAACGCCTTATGAAGTTCGCACTTAGGGCGGTACTTAAAAACTCCATAGACTATATCTTTATAAAAGACAAAAACGCCGTCTGCCGTGCCGCCTCCGATTCCTTTCTCCATCTTCTGCAGCGCATGCCCGCTGATGTCTATGGTCACCCGGACTCCGAATTTTTTGCCAAGGAGCTCGCCGATCACTACCGCAGCGATGATCTTAAGGTGCTTCATGGTGGAAAATCGATAATTGGCGAAATTGAAAAAACCGCGACAGCCGACGGCGGAGAACAGTGGGGACATACACAGAAGTTCCCCATCCAGGATGAAAAGGGCGGCATTATCGGTCTTGTCGGAATCAGCAGCGATTTTACGGAGCAGCGCGAGCTCGAGAAAAAAGCCAATGATGCCCGCAAAGAAGAGGACCTCCTTAACAATGTTCCTTTCGGCTGCGGCATTTTTCATTTTGAAGACACCCATTTCTGTGTCGATATGACCAATGATGGTCTGTACCTAATTCCATATTTAACACCGGACTACATGAGTGCCTTTAAGGGCAGGAATTTTGCAGGGCTGCTGTACAGACCAGACCTCTCGGTACTGCATGCAGAATACAGCCGCGTAAAGGATCTGCCTGGCGAGACAGGAAGCGTGGACTACCGCGTTTATGGAGCCGACGGAAAGCTGCACTGGCTCAATTCCAAGTTCAGACGGGCATATATCAGCAATGGTATTCAGTATTATTATATTACATATGATGATGTTGACCGGCAGAAACAGTCTGAGCAGGAAATGCTTACTATCAGGCATATGTATGACAATGCCGCCATGGAGGCAAAACTCGTTATCTGGAATTATGATATAGAAAAGCATGAAGTGACAATTCCACAGGCGGGCTATACAGGCGAAATATGCAAAAAACTGCATATAGAGCCGGTAATTGAAAATGCTCCTGAGTCCCTGGTTACCTATGTGGATCCGCGCGACGTGAATGCATTTCTGGATACCTATAGAAAGATAGATAATGGCGCAAGCTATGCCCGATGCGATTTCCGCTTTCAGCTGCCCGGGCAGAACATCCAGAAAGTGGAGCGCATGAGTCTCAGGCGCATAGAGGATGAAAATGGCAATCTGATCACTGTGCACTGCTGCGGTCAGAATATCACCGCACAGAGGAATGGCGAAGAGCGCTATCTAAAGGCGCGGCTCCAGCTGGAAGAGGCTCATCCTAAAACTCTTGGTTCCTTCCATCTCAATCTTACCCAGAACTGGTGCGGAGAGGGCAGGAGTTCTATCGATTTTGTGCTCAAGCAGCAGGAATCGGGCACCGTAGACGGCTACTTTGCCGAATGCTCCAAGCTCATTGCAGATGATACTGTTGCAAAGCAGTTCTTCGCGAAGTTCGACCGGCAGAAGCTGATAGCCGAATTTAAAAAGGGCCATACCTATGCCTCTCTCCAATTCCCGACTGTCTCAAAGAATGGCTCCCGGCACTGGAGGGAAGGCGAGCTCTATATGCTCCAGAATCCCTCAACCGGCGATATTGAAGCCGTCACGTATGGCATAGATATCGATGATCAGAAGATAAATGAACTCATCGCCGAAAAACTCATCAGCGAAAATTTCGACTATATAGGACTGATAAATCCGCTAGACGGGACAATCGAAATCCGCGTCGGTCAGGCCTCTTCGGTAATTCCGCCCGAAAGCAGAAAGTCATATTCCTATGCAAAAGCATGGAACGCCATTGCGGATATGATCGCTCCAGGAGACAGAGAAAAGTATATTGCATCAGTAGGACTGAACACAGTTCTCGAATCTCTGCGCTCCACCGGCCATTATTCATTCTCATATAGAAGGACTGCCGGCGGCCAGGCTCTGCTCAGAAATGTAAGCTACACCTGGCTTGAAAATCCCGATGGGCTTATTCTAATTGTGGCCACTGATATCACAGCGGCATACCAGCATGAGCAGGATCAGCTCAGGCAGATAAGCGAGGCTCTGCTCGAAGCCAACAGGGCCAATGAATCCAAATCTTCATTTCTCTCCAGCATGAGCCATGATCTGCGTACGCCGCTCAATGGCATTCTCGGCTTTACTGGCATCGCGCTCAATGAAAGCGATCTGAGCACCAAACAGAAATACCTTGAGCGCATTAAGGCTTCGGGAGATCTTCTGCTCGATCTCGTCAACGATACACTGGATCTCTCGCGCATCGAGAGCGGCAAAATGCAGCTCAATCCAGAGTCAATCAAGGGCCGCGAGCTTCTGGCCTCAGTGATAGCCGCGATAAGCCCGGCAGCCGAACAGAAGGGCGTAAAGCTTGTTCTGGATATGGATCAGGTGCCCGACCGGCCTGTGTATATAGACCGTCTCAAGCATGAGAAGATAGCCCTCAACCTCATATCGAACGCGGTGAAATTCACGCCGCCAGGCGGATCGGTCCGGGTTACTTTGAGAGATGTGAGCATCCCCGGCGGCGGACACAGATGCCGCTTCGCAGTAGAAGACAATGGCATCGGTATGAGCGAGGAATTCCAGAAGCGCCTCTTTGAGCCTTTTGCTCAGGAGAAAAGACCCGAATCGGCGAATGTCACCGGCACCGGTCTCGGGCTCTCGATTGTAAAGCGTATTGTCGATCTTCTGGGCGGAACCATCCAGGCAGAGAGTGCGATTGGAAAGGGCACCCGCTTTACAGTTGAACTGCCAATACAGGAGGCAATGGAAAAGGCAGCCTTGAGGAACGAGCAGCATACGGAGATTTCGCTCAGGAATAGAACTGTTCTCCTCTGTGAGGACAATACTATGAATATCGAAATTGCCCAGATTATTCTGAAGGAACAGGGTATTGCAGTCGAATGCGCCCTTAATGGCAAGGAAGGTCTTCTCAGATTTGCAGAATCCCCTGAGGGCTATTACGACGCAGTTCTTATGGATATCCGGATGCCCGAGATGGATGGCTACGAGGCAGCAAGGGCAATACGCGCGCTCAGCAGGGCAGATGCGAGGACGGTGCCAATAATCGCGATGACGGCGGATGCTTTTGAGGAGAGTATCCGCGCCGCCGACGAGGCCGGAATGGACAGCTATATAACAAAGCCTATAGAACCCCGCAGGCTTCTGTCCGCTCTGCAGGCAGCCATACAGTACAGAAAGCAGGCCGCTGTCTGAAGGCCAGCTGCCTCTGTCTGGCGTTTGTGCCGGGCATCCGGCGGTGGCGTCTTCCCGGCGGAGGTGGCGGTCTCTATGCGCCCGATCAGGGCTTCTTTCCGCGCTACGCTGGCGGCGAGTATCCTGCAGGCTCAACAAGGATGATAGTGAGCCGGGGCCTCGCACGCGAGAGTACATGAATTCCGCGGCTCCATAACAGGCCGGAACGTGCAGCTGTGGAGCTTGGGCCCGAATCAGATCGGGCAGCCAGTCATTGAACTGCCAGTCTCCAGTGGCGATCATGAGTGCACCCGGAGTCTGCAAGGACGCAGCGGAGGATGGGGCGCCGGAAAAAGCGCGCCGGCCCCGGAATGGGAGTCCGGCACGGCTTCAATCTATTACCAGTTAATATCAATATCTCCAGAGACTGTCATGGCCTTGAGTGCAGGCCCGCCCTTCCCGAGCTTCTGACGGATTTCTCTGCCCTCTTCTTCCCTGTCTCCCGCGCGGATGTTCCCCGAGCGGCTGAAGGCTTCGACGCCCGCATCTGGTTCTTCTTCAAAACGAAGTCTGATATCGCCCGAGACCGAGCTGGCTTCTGCTCCGCCAAACACGCCTTTAAAGGAAGCGCTGATATCGCCAGATATGGATTTTGCCGCAAAGGCGCCCCCCTGACTCTCAACATCAATATCACCCGAGCTTGATTCAAGGCCGAGTCTGCCTTCTACGCCGGCAATCCGGAGTTCGCCCGAAGCGCTGCGGCCGGCGAAGTCGCCATGAATATCCATGGCCTCGATATCGCCTGAACTGCTTGACGCCGAGGCACTGCCGCAGTCCTCGAGGGTAATATCGCCCGAGGTTGATTCCGCGAGAAGAGCGCCGGGACAGGCCCGCGCGTTTATGTTCCCGCTCTTTGCATGCGCGCCGACCGCCGCATTTATGCGCTCGATGTCCATATCGCCCGAAGCTGTCGAGAGATCGAGCTCGGCTGCAGTGGTAGGTATACTTATTTCAACTGTGTCTATCCCGCTGCGGAAGCCCGATTGCTCGCGTGCACAGAGAGCGCCTTCCTCTACCCTGATATCCAGCTGGTCTTCTGATTCCAGTCCCCTTGCAGTGATATGGAATGCACCATCTGCAGAAGGTCTCAGTCTGAGATCCCCCGAGAACAGACGCACATGGAGAGATGTCAGGTCTGCGCCATCGATATCTTTCTGGATATCGATATCGCCTCCGCCTGCCGAGCCAAAGGCGCTGCCAATGCCCGAGAGTATCTTGAGAGCGGTTTTAAGTTTCGAGGCCGCATCGCGCCCTGCCATTTTTGAAAAGCTGCGGAAATCATCGGAATCCCAGGCGGCATCATCCCGGCTCTGTGCGTGCTCTCTGTTTTCCGGTCCATGGGGCGCCGCGCCACTGTCATTCTCTTCATCTTCCATCGTAATTGTGACAGTCTCAGGTCCGCTGTTTCTGTCACGGGGCGGACAGGCCTCCGATTTCTCCTCCTCTTCTTCGGCAAGAAGTTCAGCGGCAAGTTCCTCGGGCGGCGTAAGGCCGGCGACAAGTTCTTCTTCGCTGCGGTCGGGATGCCGCTCTCTGAGCTCATCGATATGGCCCTGCATTTCCCGGACAAAATCTCCGCGCTCGGTCTCATTGAGCGGCCAGAGAGCGGTCTCCAATTTCGAAAGATAGTTCGCTGCGTTCATTACTGTTCTTCCTCTTTTGAGTAAATAGGCGCCGCTGCCGGCGCGAGGCGGCGGTAGGCTGCCACCTCTTTTTCAAACTCATCCTGCATCGCCGCGAAAGCTTCTCTGCCCAGGGCAGTAAGCCTGTAGTATTTGCGCGGATGGCCTGTGTCTGGCGTCGTCCAGGTAGCCTCAAGACTTCCCTCCCGTGTCATACGGGTAAGGAGCGGGTACAGTGTGCCTTCGGCAACATCGAGCCCCGCCGCGTTGAGTGCTTCCATAATATCGAGCCCGTAGCCCTTCTCCCTCATATTAAGAAGGGCGAGCACACAGAGATCGAGAAATCCCTTGCGGCTCTGGGACCTCCATTTGTCAATTATCTGCCGGGATTCATCCACTTCTCTTCCCCTTCTAAAAGCGATCGGCGGTTCTGAAGAGCTGGCATCCGCTCAGCCTGCCGGTGCGGCAGGCCAGTCCTGCCGCTCCATCTCCTGAGGAGACCTGTCCCCGCCCTGCCCGGACACATGCTTCTCCGCGCAGGGAACCAAGCCATGAAGCCCCCAGACCCAAAGCCCGGTGGCCCGCCTTGACTGCCGGCTTTCTGCCGCGCATGCCATTAAACGTCCACATCTCTACCTCCTAATCGCAGAACCAATGTTCTGCGGATGCTCCCTAAACACATTACAATATTATACTATGCATAACATAATATTTTGTCAACTATTTTCCAGTGCAAGGCATAATATTATATTTCCGTTGCCCATTTATAAGCCGGACATGGCGGCCGTCCTCCTCCCCTCCCCTAATTGCCCGCGATAGTGCATAATCCAGGCTATGAAAATGGAAAAAGGACAAAATGAGGGCCCCTCCTGTCCCGGAGAAAAGACAAGCGCCGGGACGGGAGCCGGCACAGGCTGTACTCCAGCCGCCTATGCCACAGCAGCCCCGGCCACATCCGCATCAGCAGATGCCGATCCAATCGTGGCCAGCGGCAGAGGAGGGCCTGTGCACGCAGCAGAGGATGGACATCCTCATTTCAGGAAGCTCAGGCGCAGAGCGGCGAAACTTGAACGCGAAGCGATAAGTCTTGGACTCGCGCTCAAGGATCCCAGCACGCCCTGGCTTGCCCGCGTCGCTATCGGGGCCGCTTTTGCATACATTGCGAGCCCTATAGACCTTATTCCCGATTTTATCCCGGTGCTTGGCCAGCTCGACGATCTGATTATTCCGCCGGCCCTGCTTGCCTTCGCCATAAAGCTCATTCCCAAAGAGACCATGGCGCGCTGCCGTCGCGAGGCCTATATGCGCAGGGCCAGAGCAAGAGCAGCCAAAGAGGCAAAAAAGAAAATGGAAGAGGAGCAGGCTGCCGGCGGAAAAGACAGAAATTGATGGCAGCTGTTATTGTATGTGCTGGTATTTTTTCTTAAGCGAGTCTCCGCGGCCCATATCAAGGCTCAGGCCTGCTTTCTCCGCAAGTCCGACGGCACCGTCCGACCTGCATTCCGAAGCGCCGCTGCTGTCTGCATGCTGCACTCCGGGCTTATCCCCGGAGGCGAACTCATTGCAGCAGTTCTTCCCGGGATAGATCGAGTACAGGCTGCGCCTTCCGTCGGGTGTAAAATTGGGCATAATTACATTGGCCCCCGCGTTTAGGCCTTGAAGGCGGTGATCGCCTTCAAGACTGCCGAGAGCGGTGGTCGCCGGCATAAGCGAATTGCGCAGCAATATGCGTGTCAGGGCAATAGTATTGAGCGTACGTCCGATTCCGCCTGCCGCCTCTGCATGGAGTTCTGTATCCGGATGCGGAATAAATGGACCAATTCCTATCATGTCGAAGTCCCAGTGCTCGAAAAATTCCGCATCTTTGGCGATTGTCTCCGCACTCTGTCCGGGAAGCCCGACCATTATCCCGCTTCCAAGCTGATATCCCTGTTCTCTGAGACAGCTCAGACAGCGGATTCTGCTCTCAAGCTCTCTCCCTCGATGCAGCGACCTATAGAGCAGAGGATCCGAGCTTTCAATCCTGAGAAGATAGCGGTCGGCCCCAGCCTGCCGCCAGAGTCTATAGTCAGCTTCCGGCCTCTCTCCGACTGAGAGAGTCACGGCAAGATTCCAGCGTGCTTTTATTTCCTTTATAATTTCCGCGAGCCATTCTGCAGGGCAGCAGTCTTCGCCTGACTGAAGCACAATAGTGCCGATACCGGCAGCCGCAATTCGCCCTGCGCAGTCCAGAATTTCCCCGGAGCTCAGGCTGTAGCGTCTCACTTTTGTGTTGCGGCTGTTCAGCCCGCAGTAAAGGCAGGAATTTCCACAGCGGTTTGAAAATTCGACCAGGCCGCGTACGAAAAGGCGTCTGCCGCAGCAGCGGTCCCTTACGGCGGCCGCAAGTCTATATAGAGCGGCCTCTTCATTAGGGTCATCAGTATGCACAATTGTTACTAGATCGGAGAAAGACCAGTCTCCGTTATTGGCGCGTTCAAGGGCGCCGGCAAAGGAGTCCCTCATCGGCCTCCTTCCTCTCTCCGATTCAGGGCTTCACGATATGCCGAAAGGGCCTCTGGAAAAGGCGAAAGAGTTCTCTCGGCAGCATTCTGCAATACAGATATCGTCATACCATAATTGGTTATCGCTGTCCCGGCGGCCCTCGCCTTCTCTATCCGCGAAAGCGTTTCCCGCCGTGTCAGCATGCAGGATCCGCAGTGCAGAATCAGCCTGAATGAATCAAGGCCGGCCGGGAAATCTGCGCCGGCACAGTGCTCGATTTTAATTCCGGGGCCACAGTGCTGCTCAATCCAGCGCGGTATCTTCGTTTTTCCAATATCGCCCTCAATCGGATGATGTGTACATGCCTCAGCAACAAGAACGCGGTCGCCAGGTCTGAGGCTCCCAAGCACGGCAGCTCCACGGGCCATCTCCACAATATCTCCCTTAAGCCGCGAAAAAAGAATTGAAAAGGTCGTGCAGGGAATCTCTGGCGGCGTCGCTGCCACAAGTGCCTGCACAATCTGCGAATCCCCGACAACAAGATCGGGCCTTCTGTTTAGCGATGAGAGGAGAGCGGGATAGCCCTCGAGCTGTACTGCGAGAGCGGCGGCCTCATTGTCCAGGCAGTCTCTGATGGTCTGGGCCTCAGGGCCGATAAGGCGGCCCTTCGGAGCCTCTCTGTCTATAGGCGTCACAAGCACAACAAGCGGCAGATCCGCCGACGCAGGCAGCAGCCCGGCCAGAATAGAGGGCTGCTCAATGAGGCCCGCAGGAGAGACGGCGACCAGACAGCGCTCCAATTCCTTTAGGCAGGCATCGCGGGCAGCATCCGAATCGGAATCTGCGCCGCTGTCTGCTGCACCGGCCGCTCCGCCGGAGCTTTCTTCCCCGCGGGAAAACCGAAGGCTGCGCAGCATCAGTGCTCCGCAGCCCTTGCCAGCCTTCTCAATCCATTTCGAATCCGGCCTGCACAAATCTGTTTTATTTATAACAAGTATCAGTGGCAGATTCCGTTTATGGCAGAGCTGGACAAAATCCTCCTCCGACGAACTCCATATGCCGCTTTCCGCCACGAGCAGCGCTATATCGCTCCGTGAGAGCGCCCGCATTGTTCTCTCAAGCCGCTGCGGTCCCAGGGCTGTCGGGTCATCGAGTCCCGCCGTATCCATAAGCACCACAGCCCCGAGGGGCGGAAGCTCCATGCTCTTCTCCACGATATCCGTGGTAGTGCCAGCAGAGGACGAGACGATGGAGACATCCTGACCGGCCACCATGTTCATAAAACTTGATTTCCCCGCGTTTACGCGTCCGAAGATTCCAATATGCGGTCTCCGGGATTTCAGTTCCCCAGCCATCGCGCCCTCCAGCAGTACTCAGTTTAATTAGAAGTAAATATCCCTCTGACCCAAAGATAGCCTGGCATAATCGTCGAGAAACTTCTGATAAACTTTTTCTGAAAAATCGGAGGGCACGCGGGCTTTTATCTCCCCCATTTCCTTTTCGATCAGCGCTTCGCCGATTCTCTGCGTCTCGGGGGAGCCAAAATCGAGGAGCCACTCCTTAAAGGTGAGTACCGCGTTCAGTTTGCAGAAGCAGCCCTCCTCTCCGTTTTTAAGCAGTCCCATGATTTTTTTGCCAGTACGGCCACAGCGGTATCCGGCGGTGCAGAAAGATACAATATGGCCCATTGAAGCAAGTTCGCGCACTACTTCATCGAGGCTGCGCATATCGCCAAGCATAAACTGCTGCCGCTCCGCCTTCTGCTTTTTGAGATAGGCATCCGAATAATCCCCTATGCCGAGATGCGATTCCGCGTCACGCTGGGTGCACATCTCAATTACCTCACGGATCATCTCGGGCTTTTCCCTGTTCGTTACAATCATTCCTGCATAGGGAATCGCAAGCCTTAATACTGCAACCAGATGCTTGAAATCCTCATCGCTTACGCGGTGCGTGAGCCAGGAAAAATCCGTGCCCGCTGCAGGTTCTATGCGCGGAAAGGACACAGTATGCGGACCAATGCCAAAGCAGCGCTCAAGATCCCGGGCATGCTCGATAAGGCCCATCACCTCAAAGCGCCAGTCATAGAGGCCAAAGAGTGCGCCTATTGCCACATCGTCTATGCCAGCGTCCATCGCCCTGTGCAGGGCATAGAGTCTCCAGTCATAATTGCCCTTGAGCGTGCCGGCAGGATGCACCATTCCATATGTATTATGATGATATGTCTCCTGGAAAACCTGGAAGGTTCCAATGCCTGCTTCTTTAAGCTTTTTAAGATCCGCTATGGGAAGAGGAGCCGCGTTCACATTTACACGCCTTATGCAGCCTTCGCCATTCCGCACCGGCACATGCACTGAATATACATGCCGCATGCTTTCGGCGATATAGTCAGCGTCCGTATCCGGATGTTCGCCGTATACAAGGATAAGGCGCTTGTGGCCGATAATCCCTGCGAGCACACGGGTTTCGCTTTCTATCTCCTCCATAGTAAGCGCTCGGCGTATAACACTTTTGTTATCGCTTCGGAATCCGCAATAGCGGCAGTTGTTAACACATTTGCTGCCGCAGTAAAGCGGCGCAAAGGTAACCACGCGGTTGTCGTAAACCTGCTTCTTTATTTTGCGGGCGGCCTCATAGATTTCTTCCCAGAGCTCCGGATCCTTTACATTGAGCAGGGCGGCAGCGTCATCGCTGTCCATAAGCTGGATCGAAAATGCCCTGTCAATAATGGCCCGGATACGCGCAGGATCCGGATCATAATTGCGTTTAATTACCGCTTCTATTTTGGCATCGTCGATAAAGTCCCTGCCATTTACCAGATAGCGGTCTATTTCGTCCTGATGAATAAGATGTTTCCGCCATTCCGCCGGATTCTTTCTATCACGGGCTGAAGTATCGCTCATATTGCGCTCCTCTAGAGTTTGGCCAGTGTCGATTTGACAGTGACAGACGGGACAGCGCCCAGCTTGCCCGTGAGCGCGCCGATTTCGTCGGTGCTCGCATCCACTAAAAGCGTAATGATGTTGAGATTTCTCTCATGATACGGCAGTCCCATTCTGCCAATTATGAGAGTTCCATAGTGTGTTAGTATTTCATTTACCTGGGCAGCGACCGCCGCGCGGTCTTTTACAATAATAGCGACACAGCCAACAGCTCTCTGCTGTTCCATAAGAGCCCCCCCCTTATTCCCGCTGAGGCGGATGGCAGGGGACGGGTCTCTCGCCCAGAGCCGCACAGATGAGTATTCTCATTCTGCGGACAATGATGAGTTTGAGCTTTCCCGACCCTTGGCTTCAGAAGCAGGAGAAAGCGGTGCTTTCCCTTCATCCTGACCGCAGGCGGCTTGATACTCATTATGCTAGCATGTAATTCATTTTTTATCAATATCAATCTGCATTACCGCTTGAAAATTTTATGCAGCTTTCCTTATAGTGAGGCCATGCAGGAAGTTCCCTACGATACCGCCCTCCTTGTAAAGCTTGCCAATTACCGGATGCCCTTTGGCAAATATTCAGGGCGCCTGCTTATCGACCTCCCGGAAGCCTATGTTGTCTGGTTCTCGCAGAAGGGCTACCCGGCGGGCGAGGTCGGCGACATGCTTAGAAATCTCTATGCAATAAAAGAGAATGGACTTGAGCCGCTGCTCAGGCCGCTTGTCCAGCAGTAAAAGGAGTCACAGCTATGACAACTCTCGTTCTCGTGCGGCACGGCCACACGGCGATGAACAATATAAAAGGGAACTGCTTCCGCGGCCTTGTGAATATCCCGCTCGATGAGAGAGGATTGAAGGAGGCAGAGCTCACCGCCAGTGCAATTCAAAAGCGCTTTAAGGTAGATGCTGTCTATTCAAGCTCTGTGGACCGCGCCATGGTAACAGCCGATAAAATCGCCTCCCGTTTTGGGCTCAAGGCGGCCGCCGATCCCGGGCTTCTCGATGTCGACTATGGCTCATGGACAGGGCTGAGCTTTGCCGACGCAAAAGCCAATAACCCCCAGCTGTTTGAAATCTGCATGCATCGTCTGAGCCAGTTTACGGCCCCCGGCGGCGACTCGGTAAAAGATATTAGTGCACGCGCAATGGCCACGGCCCGCCGTCTTGCAAAAGAGAACGATGGCAGGACAATTGTTATTGTAACTCATACTTTTATTATCAGGCTGATAATCCTTGGCATTCTCGGGCTTTCGGCGGACAACTTCTGGCGCATAAAGCAGGATACCTGCGCCATCAATGTAATTGAGTATGATGGAGAATCGGAATACAGCCTTGTCTGTCTGAACGATGCAGCACATATCCGCGAGGCAGGGCTCGCGGGCTGAAGGCGTGCCGCGCGCCAGGGCCGGCAGTCCCTGATGCAGGCGCCGCGCGGGCACCATAAACGCAGTGCGGCACCCTGGCCCCCGCAGCCCGCCTCAGGCGCGGTCCGGCGTCTCTGCAGGCGCCGCAAGCAGGCAGCGCACCACTTCCGATGCGATAAGCAGTCCCGCCGCGGGTGGCACAAAAGAAATCGAAGCTGGCACTGTCTTCTTGCCGCGCCGTGAAATGAGAGGGCCGCCCGCGGCGGTCCCGGCAGCCACCGACCTGCTGCCCCCTGCAGCCCCCCCTGTTTCCGCGGGCGCATCGGGCAGGGCCACGGCGGCGCGGTTTTCTGCCTCCAGTCTTTTTTTGCAGCTCGGGTATACCGGGCAGTCTGCAGGACAGGCGTCTCCGGAGGCATCAACCTTCTTTGGTTCTTCGCGCGAATAGACAACCTTAAGCGACTTTATGCCACGTGCTTTGAGCTCATGGCGCATTACCCGGGCGAGCGGGCAGACGGAGGTCCCGTAGATGTCTGCGATCTCGAGACGCGACGGGTCCATCTTGTTGCCAGTCCCCATAGCGCTTATAATTGGTATGTTATATTCTGCTGCGCGCTGCACAAGATCAATTTTCGAGGATACCGTATCTATTGCATCTATTATATATGAAATGCCGCCGGGGAAAATCCGCGACGCCGTCTCGGGGCCATAGAAGCCGGCAAAGGTATCGACATGAGCCTCCGGGTTTATATCGTGGATGCGCTCTTCCATTACCTCAACTTTAGGCCGGCCTATTGTGCTTCGGAGGGCAATAATCTGCCTGTTCAGATTTGTAAGGCATACTGTATCATCGTCGACAAGGAGAAAGGAACCTATGCCGCAGCGGGCCAGCGCTTCGGCCGCCCAGGAGCCGACGCCGCCAATGCCGAAAATGGCCGCCCGGCTCGAGGCAAGGCGCTCAAGACCCTCGGCGCCGATTAGCAGCGCAGTACGCGAAAATGCTTCCATGTTCATACTATAGGCCCAGCATAGGGCAAAGCTGTCTGCGGGGCAAGATACCTCCGGGGCCGGCAGCCGCGCCCTGCTGTCCCAGAACTGCCGCTGCCGCCATGGCTGCAGTCCATCTGCAGAACCCTTCTGGATTTTCGCTCTGCCTTCTGCTAGAATCGGCTTATGGCGCATTTTGCTCTGGCCCCCTGGGCTTATGTTGTGGTTTTCCTGGCCGCGGGCATCGCGGGTTTTGTCGATTCAATCGCCGGCGGCGGCGGCATTATCACTATTCCCGTGCTGCTCGCCGTAGGCCTCCCGCCCCATCTCGCGCTTGGCACAAACAAGCTCCAGTCAAGCTTTGGAAGCCTCGCCGCCACTGTTAAATTCGGGCGGAGCGGTCTCTTTAAACTGCGGGACATTATCCCGGGAATTGTGGCGACTGCAGTTGGCGCAGCTCTGGGTGCCCTCACCGTAGGCAAAATCGATTCCACCGTGCTTTCAATTTTAATACCAGTTATGCTTGTATGTATTCTTATTTTCCTGCTTGTAAAGCCCCGATTCGGTCTTGAGGCCGGAAAACGCAGGCTCCCGCCGCTTCTCTTCTGGATTTCCGCGGGACTGCTGCTTGGCTTTTATGATGGCTTTTTCGGACCGGGAGTCGGCACTTTCTGGGCCATGGCTCTTGTCTCACTCGCCGGCCTCGATATGCAGTCCGCCACAGCTCATACCAAAGCCGTCAATTTTACAAGCAATATTGTCTCGCTCATCATGTTCTTTTTCGCGGGAACAGTTGTCCTTCCCATCGGCCTTATTATGGGCGCTGCCGAGACCGCCGGTGCCTATATGGGCAGCCGCCTTGTACTCAAGCGCGGAGCCGCTCTGGTGCGTGTCATGCTTATAACAATGACAAGTGCTGCTCTCATCTATCTCGTACTGAAACAGTGGATCATCAAATAAGATGGACTGCTGAAGGCGCGCATTCTGTGCGCCTTCGGCATTCAATGCGCAGAGCACCCAAATAGGCCGCTTGTAGCATGCAGCCTTAAATGGACAGTTATCTCAGTTTTCATTTTTTTCTCCAAAAAGCTAAAGATGCTCCCCACCGCGCCATATTGACAAGGCATGTTCCAATCGCGAAAATCTAACGTGTTTTGGTTTGTATATTGCAACCAGATGGCCAGGACAGAAAAATGAATGAGTGAAAAATCAGCCCGATCTAGTCAATTTTGCATTTTTGCGGAAATTTCAGAGCATTAATTTTTACTCACAAGGGAGAGAATCATGAGGAAACATCTCACAAAGCTCTTCGCGCTTCTCGTGGCAGGGCTCGCCGCCATCTCTACGCTCAGCGCCCAGAGTATCGCCGACGCGATGTATGCCAACGATATTGCGGCCTTTAACCGCAAGGTCAAACTCACCGAGACCGATCTTAAAAAGGGCTCATTCATTGCGGACTATCTCCGCGATCTGCCCCGCGAGATCCGCGATATGACTGATGGCAACTACGCCTCCACACACGAGTACAGCCAGGAGATGCTCGACAACCTTATCGCACAGGGTGCCAGCGTTGACTCCCCCGACAAATACGGCCTCGGCCCGCTCTATTGGGCCTGCTTTTATGACAATGCAGATGCGGTCAAGTCGCTTATCGCGGCAAAGGCCAAGGTGAACGCCAAATGGAGCTTCACCAAGGCAGTACAGGGAATCAATGCCACCTGGCCCGATGAGACGCGGATTGAATATCCCGATTATTTTAACAAGGCCACAGGGCTCTATCAGTGCATTCCCGCGAACGCTGTTGTCCGGCCTCTCGCCATTGCGCTCTTTAATTCCAGCCCTGAGATTGTGCAGGCTCTGCTCGCGGCAGGTGCTGATCCCACTGGAACCGTCTACAGCGTCAAGGGAAGCAAAGGCGCTGTAACCGAATCAGTCTTTGACCTGGTCTGCGGAATGTTCGCTGTCAGCAAGAGCAGCTGTGACACCGCGGGTGCGGAGTTGGGTTATGTCCCAATGGGAGATCTGGGCCTCGCCGAAATGAATAGAAAGGGAATTGTTACTGGCCGCATTTCTCCCAATCCCAGACAATTCGGAAGCGCCTATTATATCTGGCAGGCCGCGATGAAGCTGCCGGCCAAGGGACGCCCCACTGCTGCAAAAGCCTACATGGCCAATATTTTCGCCGCTGCCTGTGCCCAGGATACCAAGGCGGTAAAGAAATACCTCGGCGCCCCCGAGTTCAACAATACCCAGTTTCTGCCTTATGCACTCTATATCGGCAATCTCGACTATGTCGATTTCATTGTTGAATTTGCCGGCAAGAATATCAATGATCCTCTGATTTCGGAGAACGATACTCTGCTCAGCTATGCCATCAAGAACAATCTTGGCAAGACAGCCATCGGCCTGCTTTCGCATGGCATCACTTTCGACCATAAGAAAGAAATAGACTCCACCCCTGAGGATTACTACTATGCCAAGCTGACCATCGACAGCGGCAATATCGAGCTGCTCAAGGCCCTTTTTGCAGCCAAGCTCGATCCCAATGCCGAGCAGCGCAATAGCAAGAAAGGGGAAGGTGGCTATAACCTTCTCGCCGATGCAGCGAACAGCCTTGAGATGACCACAGCACTCAAAGAAGCCGGCGCAGACCTCACTGGCGGACAGATCTACCGCATCAAGGGGCTTAGAACATTATTTGACTACAATCAGGACAATCCCCTGAGCAATTTTTCATGGGCCCTCTTTGTGGGCAATAAGAGTGTCGTCGAATACTATCTGAATAATGGAGTGAATCTCGATACGGCCGCTGATCCGCTCCTCTTCGCAATCCATGGACACAATCCTGAGATTGTGCAGCTGCTTATCGATAAAGGTGTCGATGTCAAATCACCTATAGAGCTGAATAGCGGCGATATGGCCCAATATGGCATGCTCCCGCTTGATCTTGCACAGAAGGTTCTCGAGGAGGAAATGAAGCCTGCAGAGCATACCTTTGATGGTGTGCTGCACGCCGACCGCGAAGAGAATGTAAAACGCTCTCAGGCTGTCGTCGATGTGCTGACCAAGGCCGTAGCGGCCTACAAAGACGCGGACCATCCCTTTGTGCTTAAGCAGCTGCCCGTAAAGGGCGGCACCGTCACCCTTACATATGGAAGTGTCACAAGGAAAACCACGCTCTCCGATTTTACCGTCTATTCCCCGATGACAGGAAAAGAGTTTGCCAGATATGCAGGCAAACCCGCAGGAACCTTCGAGCAGAACAATGACAGCGCCTTCATCCGCGCCTCTTTTTATGACGCGGCTGCGCTTGCCAATGATCTTTCCACTGCAGAAGGCCTTACGCCTGTCTACGTGCTGCCCGCCACCGCTGAGGCGAGGGCCGCGAATGATGCCGCTATCGGCATCAACAAGGACGCCAATGGCTACCGTCTTCCCAGCTACGCCGAAGTTGTCTATATGGTCACCGGAGCGGCAGGCAGGGAAGCGCAGGACTGGATATATGGCAGATCGCCCTTTTTTGCCACAGGCAGGGGAGATCTCCGGTACTGGACAGCGACCTTTTACGATTCTGCCCTTCCCAAAAAAGATGGGGAGCCTGAAGAGACAGATCCCATGCCCGCTGCCATAACTATAAAGGACAACATTGTTCTCGCCTTCATATCCAATTACTCTTATAAAGACCGCATTGGTGCCGAGCCCTCCTGCCATCCATATAAGGCGGGCATTATCAGCAGCGATGCCTACCGGTCAGGATTCTTCTTTGTCCGCAATGGGAGCGCTGCCCCGGCGGCCAAGTAAGCGTTTCAGCTGACAGCTGCTGATTGGCTGTCTCTGGTATTTTTAAGTCATTCATGAGCCCCGCCCGGCCCTGCGCCGGCGCGGGGCTTTTTTGCGGTTGGGGCGTAAGGCAGCTTTGCTGTCTTTCTGCCTTATCGCAAAAGCGGCCAGCTCCATACCGGCGTTCATATCAGATTTCAATATTCCGCCAATAGGCAAAAAAACCTTTTTCTGCGCCGTATTGACAAGGCATGTTCTAATCGCGAATATTTAATACGTTTTGGTTTGAATATTGCCACCAGAAAGCCCAGAATAAAAAAAGGAAGCCAGACCTGGTAAAAATATCCCTGCCTGTTTTCATTTTCGCAACAATTCCAGAGCATAAATTTTTTATATAAGGGAGAGAATCATGAGGAATCATCTCACAAAACTCTTCGCGCTTATCGTGGCAGGGCTCGCCGCTCTCTCCACGCTCGGCGCCCAAAGTATCACCGACACAATGTACGAGAACGACGTCGACGCCTTTAACCGCAAGGTCAAGGTAACCGGGACTGATCTCAAAAAAGGCTCATACATTGCGGACTATCTCCGCGATCTGGCCCGCTCCCGCCGCAATGAAAGCGATACTGGCTATACACTGACACATAAATACAGCCAGGAGATGCTCGACAATCTTATCGCCCAGGGTGCCAGCGTCGAGGCTGCCGACAAATACGGCCTCGGCCCGCTCTACTGGGCCTGCTTTTATAACAACCTGGGCGCCGTCAAATCGCTTATCGCGGCAAAGGCCAATGTCAATGCAAAATGGACCTTTACCAAAGCGGTAAATGGCATCAATGCCATCTGGCTGGATGAGTCCAGGATTGAGTATCCCGACTATTTTAATATGAAGACAGGGCTGTATCAGTATCTCCCTGCGAATGCTGTTGTCCGGCCTCTCGCCATTGCCCTCTTCAATTCAAGACCCGAAATCGTGCAGGCCCTGCTCGCTGCTGGTGCCGATCCAACAGGGACCGTCTACAGCATCAAGGGAAAGAGCACTGTAACCGAATCAGTCTTTGACCAGGTCTGCGGAATGTTCGCCATCAGCAAAGGAAAATGTGATGGCAATGATGGCAGGGACTATGTTCCTCTGTCAGACAAGGATCAGACCTACTGGAACAGGGAATCGATCGACAGGGGCCGCACCTCGCCCTATCCCCATGAATTCGCCAACGGCTTCCTTATCTGGCAGGCCGCGATGAAGCTGCCCAGCAAGGAGCGGCCTGCTGTTGCCAAGGCTTTTGCCAGCAACATTTTCGCGGCCGCCTGCGCGGGAGACAGCAAGGCAGTAAAGAGCTATCTGAGCAATCCTGACTTTAACATTATCCAGTTTATTCCCTATTCCCTCTATATCGGAAATCTGGAGTACATCGATTTTATCCTTGGCTTCGCTGGCAAGACCATCAACGATGAGGTTGTCGAGACCAGCGATGGAAGAAATACGGTGCTTGCTTACGCCTTCGAACGCAATCTGCCTGATACCGCTATTGCACTGCTTTCGCATGGCGTTGTTCTTCCTCCCGGCAACAGAGGCAATGACCAGCTCTATTATGGCTGCACAGCCATTGCGCGGGGCGATACAGCTCTGCTCAAGGCTCTTCTCGCCGCAAAGCTTGACCTCACGGCAAAGGATAGCAATGGCTATAACCTGCTCGCGGCCGCGGCCAACAGCCTCGAGATAACCACTATGCTCAAGGATGCCGGTGCCAGCCTGCAGGGTGGCCGGATAACTGCCAATGGACTCCCCAGCAGCAGTCATAGCACCGATAATTTCTGCTACGCCGTCTGGACAGGCAACAAGGATGTTGTTGATTACTATCTCAAGAATGGCGTGGATCTCGACAAAGAAGACTCACCGCTCTTCTATGCCATTTTTGGCCGCTGCCCCGAAGTGGCGCAGCTGCTTATTGATAAGGGAGCCGATGTCAAAGCTCTGTTCGAGTCCCCGGGCGATGTGCAGTTTGGAATAAAGACCGGCTGCTCCGTCCTGGATTTTGCGAAACAGACTGCCGCCGCCGATGAGCAGAAAAACAAAAACAGCAGAGCCAGTGCCGACAGCAGGGCTGTCCTCGACATCATTACCAAAGCCATCGCCGAATACAAGGACGCGGACCATCCCTTCGTGCTCAAGCCGGTACTGGCAAAGGGCAGCACTCTCACTGTCGCGAAACCCAAGTATCCGAAAATCACAAAGAAGGTTGCCGTCTCCGATTTTACCGCCTATTCCGTGATGACCATCAATGTATTTGCCAAATATACAGGCAAACCCGCCAGCGCCTTTGTCGCGGATGGCAAATATATAACAGCTTCTTTCTATGACGCTGCCGCACTTGCCAATGATCTTTCCACGGCAGAGGGCCTCACGCCTGTTTATGTGCTGCCCGCCAGCGATGAGGCGAGAGGCGCGGACGATGCTGCTATCAGCATCAACAAAACCGCCAATGGCTACCGCCTTCCCACTTATGCCGAAATTGCCAGCATGACAACTGGCGCCGCAGGCAAGGAAGCGCAGGAATGGATTTACAGCATGACAGCCAATGACAAGAAGAGCCCGCTCAAATACCTGACGATGAGCCTTGGCGATGAATCGGTTCTCTTTCCCGTCAAGACCAATGAGCCCGATGAGACGGATCCCATGCCTGAGGCCATAAAAAAGCAGAACAGGATCACCTATGTCATTATTTACAAATCCCAGAGGGATTTCGGAGCAATGCCCGACTGCAAATTTCTCTACGCCGGTTTTGAAACGAACAGTTCAAAAATGCCCTTCTTCTTTGTCCGCACTGGCAATGCTGTGCCCGCGGCCAAATAAAATAAGGACGGCTGGCAGACGGGCGCTCTTGAAAATTCTGAGGGCGCCTGTCTGAACCCTGCAAGAGCCCGCGCTGGAGCGGGCTCTTTTATGCCGGCTCCATGGCAGGCTGGAACAGCAGCGCATATATGCGCTACATTTAAACGGTATCTATGTACATTCCACATATCAGGGAGGAATAATGAACAGCAGTTTCAAGCGGTACGGGCTCAGCGCCCTGTTTGTGCTCTGCGCGCTTCTGGCCGCGGGGGCGCAGACACTCTACGACGATATGTTTGCCAATGACATCGAGAGCTTTAACCGCAAGGCAGAGCTGAGCGAAATCGACCTGAAAAAGGGAAGCTATATTGCCGATTATCTCTGCCACAATAATTATCATAAAAATGGGTATGACTACAGCGAAAAGGGCAGGAACTACAGCCAGCCCATGCTCGACAACCTGATTGCCAAAGGCGCCAGCGTAAACGCAGTGGACAAGTATGGTGTGGGTCCTCTCTACTGGGCTGTCTATTACAATAACTATGGTGCGGTAAAAGCCCTTCTCGCCGCAAAGGCCCAGGCCAACGCCAAATGGACTCTCAGTAAAGACATAAGACAGAACAGTGATATTTACTACCCCAATTATTACGACAAGAAAGAAAAAAGATGGTCAACACACAGTGAAGATCTGATTATGAGGCCCCTTGGCGCCGCGACACTCAATGCAGACCCGGATATTGTGGCAATGCTGCTCAAGGCCGGTGCCGACCCCATGGGCACGACCTACACTGCGAACAAAGCCAAAAAATACCCAGCCGAATCAGTATTCGACCTTGTGCTCGCCTATATTGAAGCCAGCAAAGGCAAACTGCCCGACGGAGATTCTTCGCTCTTCAGCTCAGACCTCAATCTCACGCCTTCACGCTTTGCCAGCTGCTATGAGATCTGGCAGGCCGCAATGGCACTGCCCAAGGCTGACCGTCCGGCAGCTTCGGTCTATGCAGCCTACACCAACAATGTATATGGGGCTTTCTGTGCGGGAGACAGCAAGGCAGTAAAAAAATACCTTGCCGCTCCCGACAACAATGCAAAGATGTTTATGCCCTATGCACTCTTTGCGGGCAACTGGGATATTGTCAATTACCTTATTCAGTATTATGGCATTACCCCCGATGATACGATTTTCCAGTATTCGAACAACCAGCAGTCTCTGCTTTCTCTTTCCATATTGAGAGGACAGATTGACGCAACTGCGCTTGCCCTGAAAAATGGAGTCGCTGTCCCCGCAGAAATCAAAAATGGCGACAAATCATTGCCGGTTATTATCGCGGCCGCAATGACCCGGAAGCCGGAGCTTTTAAAGCTGATTATCGACACAAAGGCCGATGTCAACGCGCAGGGGCCCGATGGAGCAGCGCTGAATTGCTGCCTGGATTCCCTCGCCATGACAAAGATGCTCGTCGAGGCTGGCGCCACTATTTCGGACGACAGCGGGATCAGCCTGCTCTGCAGAGCGGCGGCCTATGGAAGCGCCGATGTCGTATCATACTACATTTCGAAAGGCGTTGATCCGAACGGCGCGGGAAACCAGCAGCCTCTCTGCAGTGCCATCGGACAGGCCAATATCTCCACAGTAAAGGCCCTCCTCGAAGGCGGAGCCGATCCTGCCCTGCCCTGTGTCAGCGGGGCTGTTACGAGCTACGGGGGCGACCGCGATAGACCGGCCTATGGAAGCAGCGCCAGCGAGTATGTAAAATTCAATGCTGCCCGGACAGAAGAAACAGCCCTCAAGTCACGCTTTAACGCGATTCTCTCCCTGCTCAGCGCGCCTCAGAAGAGCGCACCGAAGAACTATGTGCTTCCACTCTTCGAAGTCCAAGCCGGAACCTTTAACATGGAAATAGACGAGAATAAAAATGAAGTTACTCTCAGTTCCAGCTTTATGGCTTCAAAGCTCATCAATATTGTATCGATATGCAGACTGGGCTTTGAAAAAGCGGAATATGGCTTTCAGGGGGGAGGCCGTGTGACTCTCCACCTTATGCAGGCAGTCAAGTTCTGCAATGCCCTGTCAAAAAAAGAAGGGCTTACGCCGGTCTATACCCTGAGCGATGACGGCGCAAAGATTGCGGCTGTCGATCTCAAGGCCTCGGGCTACCGCCTTCCTACAAGGGCTGAGCTGTATTATATCTACATGAAAGAGCCCGCCGGCCTTGACTTATGCAATGAAGATTATGAAATGGCTGGAGAGGACAAAGAAGGCTCGAGCGAAGGCCCGCAGATTGATCCCTTCAATGGATTAAGCGGTGATAAAAATTTATTTGTCATCTATCTGACATACCATGAGTATATAAATGTTAATGAGGGGGGGGTAAATGCTGAATTCCCTTTCCGCATCGTAAGGAATATCAGCAAATAGCATTCAGTACTGATACCAGGCGGGGCCCGCCATCTCAAATCCCGAAGGATCTGAGATGGCGGGCCCTTTTTTGCCAGCAGCGCAGGAGGGGCTGCCCCACGCTGTTCTACCAGTACAGAGCGCCTGGCAGACCGACAAAGTGGCCGAACTCCGCAGGGGCAGTTGTCCCGAGCCCCAGCCTTTCAAGGCTTCGGGGCAGGGGGCAGTCCAAGGTGGTCGCATAGGCCACGGGCCAGCCCTGCGGGGCAGGGCGTCCAAGTTCAGCACAGAGGTCCGACATAAGCATGAGTCCAAAGGGAACCGCGAAGCGGCCGCACCAGGTATGGCGGTAGCGGGTTGGATCTTCGGGGTCGGCGCAGACTTCCGAAAAGGCGCGGGCCGACGCATGATCGATATGCCCGGCGAGAGCACCTTCGAGGAGGCCGCGGTCGAATCCGCGCACTTTTGCGAGTGTGTCGATACATCCGCCAGGGCTCCCGCTCTTCCCTGCCCTATCGAAGGCTGTGTAGCCAAAATCGGCTCCATAGTGCACCGCGTCGGAGGAGATGACAAGCGCGAGTTCCGGCCCGAGCGCGGGTCCCGGACGAGACCTGTCCGCGGGTCCCGGGGACCCGGAGCCCGCGGTGACGCCGCCGGCGCATCCGGCTATGGCCCGGGCAAGTGCAGCGGAGAGGACCTCAAGCCGCGGGAATGTGGCTGTCGACACAAGGATCGGGACAAGCTCGACATCGGGGTTGAGGTGTTTGAGCCAGTAGGCCACGGCCTCAATCGAATGCTCGGCGTCGTGCATCGCGTTCGAGACAAGGGCCATGCCCGGGGGCAGGGCCTCCACAAGTCTTTCGCGGAGGGGGCTTATCGCTATGGGGCCGTCCGGCGAGCGCCATGCGGGGTAGGAATCGAAGACGAGAGGCGTCCGCTCCCAAGCTGGCAGGGGCCCTGCCGGGGCAGCGAAGAGCCTGTACTTATGAAAGACGCCAAGGACAATGACGGTCTTCGCGCGGATGGCAGGAAGAACACTGCGGTAGACCCGGCCGGCGTAGAGGTAATCGTCGTGGGGAGAGAGGCCTCCTATCGGGAGACCTGTCCCCCGGGGCTCCGGCCCCCGCGCCTCGCCGAGGATGGCCGTGGAAAGAGGCGGGGCAAATCCGCCGGGACTGCCCGCTCCGGGAACAGCGCCGCCAGAGCACTCATAGACGGCGGCCATGGCTTCGGCCGTGCTGGCAAAGCCACAGGCATCGCGCTGGCCCCGCAGTTCGGGGTTCGAAGGAATACCCATCTCAAGCGGCATAAGTCCCTCCTCAAGGCTGATGGCGGCGCCGCCCGGACGGTCCGCGCATGGATTGGCGCCGGGGTCCGGCGGCTGCCGGCCGGGTTCAGCGCGGCCCGGCGCGCGGGCGCTGGTCTGCGCCGAACAGGGAAAAGCGGCGGATTTCGGTGGTGCTGGGTCCGGCAGAACCTGTCTGCCCGGCGCCTCCCTAAGGGCGCCGGCCGCCGTGGCGCCTTTGGGCGCTCAGCGGCTCAAACTTGGAGCAGATTCTATTCTAAACCGCTTTTATTTTCTGCCAAGGAGTTTTTCGAGGCGCGCGGAGGCTTCGGCGAGATTGGCGGGGGAGCTGGCAAAGGAGAAACGGACTGAGCGGTCATCGCCAAAGGCCGATCCGGGGACGGTGGCAACGCGGGCTTTTTCGAGGAAAAGGCGGGAGATGGCGTCTGAGCGCTTTCCTTCGGGGGCCGACTGCCATTCGGGGAGGGCGCGTACATCGGGGAAGAGGTAGAATGCGCCTTCGGGGATGCAAAGGCTGAGGCCCCGGAGGGAGCGGAGGGCCCCATACATAAAGTCCCGGCGTTTTCTGAACTCGGCGACCATAGGTGCGACAGGATCGGGGCCTCCATCTTCGCCGCTCTCAAGGGCGGCAAGGGCGGCGCGCTGGGAGACGGAGGAAGCATTGCCTGTCATCTGGCTCTGAAGTCTGACCGCGGCCCCGACGAGTGCAGCCGGGCCGGCAAGATAGCCGATGCGCCAGCCTGTCATTGCGAAGGCTTTGGAGACGCCGTTGACAAGGGCGACGCGGCCGGTGAGCTCCGGAAACGCGGCGGGGCTCGAATGGCCGGCGCCGTATTCGATGCGCTCATAGACCTCGTCGGAGATTATCCATACCCTCCTGTGATCTGCGAGGACCCGGGCGAGTGCGGCGAGTTCGGCATGGCTGTAGACTGCGCCCGATGGGTTTGAAGGGCTGCAGATGACTAGCGCCTTTGTGCGCGGGCTTATCGCGGCCTCAAGCTGGGACGCGGATATCTTGTAGCCTTTATCCGCATCTGTGCTGATAATGACAGGAAGGCCTCCGGCGAGGCGGGTCTGCTCCGAGTAGGAAACCCAGTACGGCGCGGGGATGATGACTTCATCGCCGGGGTCGACCAGGCTGAGAAGGGCTGTACAGAGGGAGTGCTTCGCGCCATTCGAGACGAGTATCTGCTCCGGGCTGTACTCAAGGCCGTTGTCGCGCCTTAATTTGCGGCAGATGGCTTCGCGGAGTTCGGCATAGCCCGGGACCGCGGTATAGCGGGTGTAGCCGGCTTCGATAGATTCCTCGGCGGCGGCGCGCACAGGGCGGGGCGTATCGAAATCGGGTTCGCCGACGGTGAGATCGATGACCGGCTCGCCGCGGGATATCATGTCCTGGGCAAGGCGGTTCATCGCGATTGTGCGCGATGGCGTTATGCTGCGGGCACGGAGCGAAAGGCCTGACCCTGCCGGAAGGTCTGCTTTCTCTGTCTCTTTCATCTGCCTCTCCATCTTGACCGTTTATCAGGGCGGTGCTTATACTGAGTACCTATTTATAAGAACAAATGCCGCCTTTGTCAAAGGTGCCTCCGGGCTTGCCTGAGAGAGGCGGGAACAGGCGCGGCCTTTCCTCTGTTTTCAATCCGGCTCCGCGCCCTCAGGGTGGGTATGAACAATCTGAAGCTGACTGCGGCGAGGCCCGACGGCCTCCGCACCGTGGTGGATATCGGCGGCGTACGTGTGGGAGAGGGGCTCGTGGTTATCGCCGGTCCCTGTTCTGTTGAATCCGAGGATCAGACAATCCGAACTGCGGTCGCCGTAAAAAAGGCGGGCGCAAAGATGCTGAGGGGCGGGGCATTCAAGCCGCGGACCTCGCCCTATGCCTTCCAGGGCCTCGGGCTCAAGGGGCTCAAGATCCTCGACAAGGCCAAGAAAGAAACAGGCCTGCCTATTGTCACCGAAGTTATCGATACACGCGATGTGTCCTGGGTCGGCGAGTACGCGGATGTGCTCCAGATCGGGGCCCGCAATATGCAGAACTTTTCGCTGCTGCGCGAGGTGGGCAAGTCGGGAAAGCCTATTCTCTTAAAGCGCGGCATGTATTCGACTATCGAGGAATGGCTCAACTGCGCCGAGTATATTCTCGCGGAGGGCGATGGCCAGGTTATTCTCTGCGAACGCGGCATCCGCACTTTCGAGACCTATACGCGCAATACGCTCGATCTCTCCATTGTGCCGGCGGTAAAAAAGGAAAGCCATCTGCCGATATTTGTGGACCCCTCGCATGCCACAGGCATCCGCGATCTTGTGGGGCCGATGGCCCTCGCGGCGGTGGCCGCTGGTTCAGACGGGCTCGAGATAGAGGTCCATGTCGATCCGGCTTCTGCCCTTTCGGACAAGGCACAGCAGCTCACTCCCGATGAGTTCACAGTACTTATGAAAAAGCTGACAATGCTTAGAGCATTTATGGACGAGCTGAATGCGGCGCCTCTTTCGGCCGACCCGGTCGAGGCAGAAGCCGAGGCCCATGCAAAGGCCAGGGCTGTCGACGTGTTTGTCGACGGGGTGGACTGAGAATGCAGCAGGACAGCGGGAAGAAGGCTGGCATTGGACCGGCGCGGCCGGCGGCGGGAAAAGGAGCGGTCCAGGATGCGGAGCGCGGGGCCGAGCGGCGGAACGCCCATGGAGCCCTGAAAGGCCAGGCGGCTCCGGCAGGCAGGGGAAAGCCCCGAGGCGGGACGCCCGCTGCGGAATGCGCCGCCGGTGCGGAGGTCCCAGGGAAGGGCGCGGCGGAGGCCGCGGGATGCGGGGGAGACCAGGCTGCCGCGCGCGGCTCAGGCGCCGAAGGCAGCCTCCACGCGGGCCGTTCCCGCCTTGTCTTTGGCCCCCTTTCGGAGACTGTCTCCGACATCGATCCTGCCAGAACAGTGATTGTAACCGAGCCCGAAGTCCGGCGCCTGTATGGCGGCGGATTTCCGCCCTGTCCGCTTATAGAGGTGCCGCGGGGAGAAGCCGCAAAGAGCCTCGCCTCGCTCGAAAAACTCTATGGCGCCTTTCTTGAAAAAGAGCTCGACCGCTCCTCTACAGTGCTCGGCATAGGAGGCGGAACTGTCTCCGACCTCTCTGGCTTTGCCGCCTCGACCTGGATGCGCGGTATCGATTTCGGCTTCGTGCCCACAACACTGCTCGCCATGGTCGATGCATCGGTCGGCGGAAAAAACGGCGTTGATTTCAAGAACTATAAGAATCTAGTCGGCACATTCAGCGAGCCGCGCTTTGTGCGCTTCGATGTCTCCCTGCTCGACACGCTGTCCCCGGCAGAGTTTGCCTCGGGCATGGCCGAAGTGATAAAGCACGCGGTTATCGACAGCTCGGGCTATCTGGACTTTCTCGAGGCCGAATGCCCCGACCGCGGGACCCTTTTTGGCCAGGGCGGCGGCTCCCCTGCTGTGCGCAGGGCAAAGCTCGAGGAGCTTGTGCGCCGCTCCCTTGTTCTCAAGGCTTCTGTAGTTGAAGAAGACGAAAAGGAGGCCGGCAGACGCCGCGTCCTCAATCTTGGCCACACCATAGGGCATGCGGTCGAAGAAGTGACTGGCCTTCCCCATGGTTTTGCCGTGGCGGCCGGCCTTGCCTCTGCCCTGCGCCTCGGCGCCCTTCTCGCAGGCTTTCCCGAAGCCGACGCCCTCCGCGTCCTCAGCCTGCTCGACGGATGGGGCCTTCCCTCCACGCTGGGCGCGGTATTCTCGCCTGCCCTGCGCTCTCTTTCGACAATGGGCCCGCTGTCGGAGCTCGACGGCCGCGAAGCTATTGCCCGCAGCCTTGCCGCCGATAAAAAACGTATTGGTTCCTCTCTGCTCTTTGCCCTGCCCCATGGCATAGGCGATGTGCGCATCGAGGCTCTTCCCCTCGATGATCTCCGTGAATTTGCAAAGGTCGCAGAATGAACAGCTTTGGCCGGCTTTTCCGCGTCGAGATATTCGGCGAATCCCATGGCCCTGCGGTCGGCGTGATTATAGACGGCTGTCCCTCTGGAATGCCGCTCTGCGGGGCCGATTTTGAGGCCGATCTCGCGAGGCGCCGCCCTGGCGGCGCGGGGACAACTCCGCGTGTCGAAAGCGACAGCCCCGAATTTCTGTCGGGGCTCTACAAGGGGCATACGACAGGCACTCCCCTTACAATTGTCTTTAAGAATGAAAATGCCCACAGCTCTGACTATTCGCTTTTTTCCGCCATACCGCGTCCGGGCCACGCCGACTATTCCGGGGCCATACGCTACCACGGCTTTAACGATCCCCGCGGCGGCGGCCATTTTTCGGGCCGCCTGACGCTGGGCATAGTTGCCGCCGGAGTTGTGGCCAAAAAACTTCTGCCCGATGTCCGCTTTGCAACTCGTTTTGTGAGCGCAGAAGGCACAGAAATCAGCCGTGCCGACCTTGAGAAGAACGCAGCGGCTGCGGCGGCAGAAGGCGACTCCATTGGCGCCATAGTCGAGACAGGAGTTTCGGGCATCCCCGCGGGCCTTGGCGAGCCCTTCTTCGACAGTCTTGAAGGCTGCATTGCCCATATCGTATTTGCAGTGCCAGGCATCAGGGGCATCGAATTTGGCGATGGCTTCAGGGCCGCCGGCATGAGGGGCAGCGAGCACAATGATCCGATTGTCGATGCTGCAGGGCACACGGGCAGGAACGGCTCCGGCGGCGCAGCCGGAGGCATTGCGAACGGCGCAGATATTGTTTTCCGCGCGGCAGTAAAGCCGACCTCGTCCATCCGCGCCGTCCAGCACAGTTACAATTTTGTCCAGGGCGGCATGGATGAGCTCAGCTGCCCCGGCAGGCACGATGCCTGCATCGCCCTCAGGGCCGCGGTAGCCATCGAGGATGCGGCGGCTATGGCCCTTGCCGATTTTATGCTGCTCTCGAAGAGTTCGGACTTCAGTTTTTATACCAACTAAGAGGATAATCTATGACGCTAGAAGATCTGCGGGCCGATATTGATTCCATAGATGCGCGCATTACGGCCCTTCTCGAAGAGAGAATGGAAAAGGCCCTCCTTACAAAGAGACTCAAAACTGCCGGCATAGAGGACAAGGGCCGCGAAAATGCCATTATTGACAAGGTAAGACGCACATCCCGCGATCTTCTCAGACCTGATTTTGGCGAAGAGCTCTTTAGAAGCATTATCGCCGAGAGCAAGAAACTGCAGGAAAAGGCACCTCGAACTGTTGGCTTTCAGGGCGAGCATGGGGCATACAGCGAAATGGCCGCCTGGGCATGGGACAGAGCGATTGCGACCATTCCCTGCCATGAATTCGAGGATGTTTTTGACGGTGTCGATCAGGGCATATTCGACTATGGCATAGTGCCAGTTGAGAATAGTCTGGGCGGTCTTGTCGGCCCGGTAAACTCCATCCTTATATCGACCGATCTCCGCATTATTGCCGCAGTGAGCGTCGATATAAGCCACTGTCTGCTGGCCCTGCCCGGCGCAGATCACCGGGAACTGCGCACTGTCTACTCTCATCCGCAGGCTCTCGCGCAGTGCAGGCACTTTATCGAACGCAATAAACTCAAACCGATGGCATTCTACGATACGGCCGGGGCAGCCCGCATGCTGTCGCAGGAAGGGCCCAAGGGCGCAGCAGCCATCGCGAGCAGGCTCGCTGCCGAGCTCTACGATCTCGAAATAATAAAGGATGCCGTTCAGGACTCTCCGGACAACCGTACGCGCTTTCTTGTGCTCTCCAAAAAAGATTCGGGCGAGCCCGGATCCAAGTGCTCCGCCGTGTTCAGCGCAACCGACAAGGCCGGCGCGCTTTTCGAAATCCTCGAGATTTTCGCGAGTTCGCACATCAACCTGACACGAATTGAATCTGTCCCGAACAGGCCCGGCGACTATGCCATATTTATCGATTTTGAAGGATCGCTCGCCGACAGGCGCGTAGCAGACGCGGTGGAGCAGGCCACGTCCAAAGCACAGAACTTTAGAATTCTCGGCTGCTATAACGAACGGAGGCTGTAACAGTTATGCGCATTTTTATTCTGGGTACAGGCCGCATGGGCGCCTGGCTTACCGAGGAGCTCTGTCTCGACAATGAGGTAACAGTCTTCGACTCCGATCCCCTCAAGATGAAGTATTTTATAAAGGTGCGGCGCCTTCTCAATCTCTCTGAGCTCGACAGCGTAAAGCCTGAGCTCTTTATTAACTGTGTCACGCTTGGCAACACAGAGGCGGCTTTCGATGCTGTGCTGCCGCATATTCCTGCCGACTGCATTATCTCGGATATATCATCGGTTAAAACAGGACTCGCCGCCTATTATGAAAAATCCGGCCATCCCTTTGTCTCGAGTCACCCGATGTTCGGCCCGACCTTTGCCAACATCCGCGATCTCGAAAACGAAAGCGCAATAATCATCAGCGAATCCTGTGAAGAAGGAAAGGATTTTTTCAAAAAACTCTATTCAAATCTGGGAATTCACATACTTGAGAAGAGTTTCGAAGAACATGACCGCACAGTCGCATACTCGCTTGCCACACCCTTTGCATCGACCATTGTCTTTGCCGCCTGCATGAAGCAGCAGGATGCGCCAGGCACTACATTCAAGAAGCACCTCGCGATCGCAAAGGGCCTTTTCTCCGAGGACGACAGGCTGATCTCGGAAATACTCTTCAATCCCTACACGACCCGCCAGCTCGATCTTATCAATTCACAGCTTGCCTATCTGGTACATATTATAAATGATAAGGACTATGAAGAAATGCAGAAATATCTCGCGAAGCTCAGAGCTAATATCGGGGTGAAGAAATAGACCCAAGATCTTCGAAGAAAGAGGGCCAGGATTTGCCGACGCATTCCGCCCCCTCTATCTCGACGCCCTGCTCTGAGACAAGGGCGGCCACGGCTGCGGCCATCGCAATGCGGTGATCATTGCGGGCATCTACCCGGCCGCCCCGGATTCTGCCCCCTCCTCCCTCAATACACATAAGGTCGCCATCAACCCGCACAGGTATGCCCATTCTGCCAAATTCATCGGCGAGGGCTGCTGCCCTGTCGCTCTCCTTGCCCTTAAGGCGGAGGGCGCCCTTTATGCGGCTTCTCCCTTCCGCCGCCGCCGCCAGACAGGCGAGCGGAGGGAAGAGATCGGGGCAGTCTGTCGCGTCAAAATCGAAGGCCCGGAGCGAAGTGCCCCTGCCCGTCCCCGCGGCTGGAGCGCTGAGCTCGAGACGGCCGTTCTTTGCGGCAGCTCCTGCGCCCGAAAGAGCAAGCGCATCGAGAATCGCCCTGTCGGGCTGGGCAGACTTGAGATCGAGGCCTTCTACCGCGAGGCTGCTTCCCGGGGCGCAGGCGACAGCGCCGGCCACAAGCAGAAATGCGGCTCCGGACCAGTCGCCCTCGACTGTAAAATCCGCGGAATGGTATTTCTGCCTGCCAGGGATATCAAAGCGCGAAAAGTCAGGGCTCCTGCTCAGCTCCACGCCGAAGGAACGCATTGTGTCAATTGTGAGATCTATATATCCCCGGCTTACAAGACGGGCTACATGGAGTATGGAATCGTGCCCGGCGAGAGGCAGAGCAATAAGAAGGCCCGTAAGAAACTGGGAGCTCGTCGAAGCGTCTACTTCTATTTCGCCTCCCGGAAGGGGACCGCAGAGGCGCACAGGCGGAAGGCCGCCATTTGTGGAGCAGGCGGCGCCCAGCGAGCGGAGCGGCGCCTCCAGCATGGCCACAGGTCTCGCGGCGAGGGAGCCCTCGGCCTCGAGCACAACAGGGCGGCCAAGAAGGCAGGCGACAGGCGCAACGGTCCGCATCAGGAAGCCAGACTCGCCACAGCAGAGCCTCAGGGCCGGCGGCTCAGCCGGCGCGGCCGCGCCGCCATGGGCGGCGCCTCCATCGGCGCTGTCCATGCTGCCTAGAATGCCGCCGCCCAGCGAAAGAACAGAGTGCCGCCATTCGACCCGGGCCCCGAGGCCTTCCACAAGGGCGGCGGCGGCACGGGCGTCCGCGCAGTCGCTTGGCCGCCGCAGCAGCGATTCGCCCCCATCGGAGGCAAGGGCGGCGCAGAGAATGGCCCTCTGCATCGAGCTCTTTGAACCAGGTGCGCCTATATCTCCCTTAACGAAGGCAGGCGGGCAGAATTTCTTCATAGATTGACTCCGCGGCAGATTCGGCCCCGCCTTTCCGGGTGGGCACAAGAAATGCGCTTGCCTCTGCATAGAGAGGGATGCGCTCATTATAAATAGTACTTATTTTTTCAAACGCACTGCCGCCCTCGAGGAGAGGACGGCGCGTCCTGCCAAGCCGTCCCAATAGATCGGCAGGCGAGGCATGGAGCCAGACTGTCAGTGCCTTTTCTTTAAGAAGGGCCCTGTTGGCCGCCGCGAGCACGGCTCCGCCTCCAGTCGCCAGAACACAGTTCCCCTTTTCGAGCAGAGATGCGAGGACGCGCGACTCGAGGGCGCGGAAAGTTTCTTCGCCATCGCTGGCAAAAATTCCGGGGATGCTCTTCCCGGCCTCTTTTTCGACAAGGCGGTCGCTGTCAAAAAACGGGAGGCCGAGCCTGCGCGCGAGGAGAGGACCGATGGTGGATTTGCCCGAAGCCATGGGCCCGACAAGGGCGAGGCAGCGGCCGGGCAGCGCAGCTTGAAGGGCGGCTGCATCCGTGGCGCAGTCCAGCGCCGCAGGCGCCGAGGCAGCGCTCAGGGCGGCCGGGGCTGAAAGGCCGCAGCAGAAGATCCCGCGTGCGCCAATGTCACGGGCGGCCGCGGCCGCCACAGCGGGATCACCGCACAGAATGGGCACAAAGAGAGGGCCGGCAGGCTGCAGCCTGATGGCGGGCATGGCGGGCATGGCGGAAGGCGCCTCTGTTCCGGCGTCCGGGCCCAGCTCTCCAGCCATGGCCCGGGCGAAGGCGCCTCCGAGGACAAAGCGGCCGAAGGCCTCGAGCTCCGCGCTGCCGCGTATCCGCGCGGCAGAGGCGGCCCACAGCTCGGGCTTTGGAGCGTTCATCGGAGTCCTACAGATTGGAGATGCGCGAAGAGAGGTTTTTGCGCCAGTCCTTCTTCTCCCCTTCCTTCTCCCAGGGGATGCGGCGCTTAACAGTAAAGGAGGTCTCGCTTCTGTCCTTGAACTCGACAACGCCGAAGGAGCCTGAACCCAGATAGACTATCTTCTCGCCTGGCCCGAGAGTCTCGGAGGCGGCGACTTTTTCCATAACGCAGTCGAAATGGGCAGGCGCTCCATCCTCCGCCCCGGAGGACAGAGCGGTCGAAAGATCGTAGAGAGGCTTTCCGCAGATCGGGCAGATAAGAGGCTCGGCCTTCGGGCCGGCGGGAGAAGCGGCCCCCTCAGTCTCCTGATCCTGGGCTGTATCACGGCTGCCATTCTGGTCGCGGCTGTCGCGGCCGCGGCTCCAATGGCGCCTGCCATGGTGCCTGTTCTGGCCCCCATCAGGGCGGAACCCCTCGTCAGGGCGGGAGCCGCCATTAGTGTCTCTGTTCTCTTCGGCCAACTTTGTTCTCCTCCACGAGCTCCGCGCTCATAACCATGGCTATCCTCATGATAGCACCATCCATATAGGACGGGTCGCGGAGTTTTTCTTTTAATTCGACGATCCTCTGTTTTTCAGACTCGTCATTTTCAAGGCCAGTCATATCTCTCCCGTGAAAGCAGACTCAATATAGCGCTCCACTTCGCCATCTTTCAGCAGAAGAACGTCATAGCGCAGATGGAGCCAATTATATTCTCGATTCTGATTCAGGAAGATTTTAGACGTTTCGATTATTCTGAGTCGCTTTCGCGGGCCGACGGCTGTTTCGAGCTCGGCGGCACCGTACGAAGACCAGTTTTTGACCTCGACAAAGGCGAGCTCATCATCCTTAATGGCGATCAGATCGATTTCGCCGCACTTTCCGCGGAAATTGCGCTCGAGCAGGGTCCAGCCCTGTCCCTCCAGAAAGGCGGCCGCGGCATCTTCGCCGCGCCTTCCCCGGCCGCTTGCGGACTCTATTGGCCGAGCTCCTTGGGATCGAGAGCACGGGCAATAAAAAGAGTTTTTTCGGTCAGAAGATCGAGCACCTCGCCCTTTTCGCCCTCAAAGCGGTTGCCGAACTCATCGACAATAACCCGCAGTTTGGGTCTGAGAGGCGCTTCCGCATGATTCTCGACAACCCGTGCGATAGCAGCGTTGTTGAGAAGGACAGTCGAGCCCAGCGGGTAGATGCCCATCGACTTGATAAAGGCCTTGAGTATCTCCGGATCGAAGCGCCGCGAGTTGTCCGAGAGAAGATTCTTCATCGCAGTGTAGCCTATCATCGAATTGCGGTAGGACTTGACGCTGACCATGGCTTCAAAAGCGTCGGCGACCGAGACAATGCGCGCGAGCGGGTCTATCTCCTCGCCGGCGGTCTTGCGCGGATAGCCCTCGCCGTCCCAGCGTTCATGGTGCTGCAGTCCGACTAGGCCCACATCATCGGGATAGAGTAGCTCCTTAGTGATAATGCGGTATGAGAGGAGGGGATGAGCCCTCATTTTGTGCATCTCGTCGTCAGTAAGGGCGCCTTCCTTTTTGGTTATCGAATCCGGGATGCGGAGCATGCCCACATCGTGGAGCAGGGCGCCAGTGACAAGATAGTTGAGCTTGTAGCCGGGCAGTCTCAGCGTCTTGCCGATAACCGCCGAGAGAATCGCCGTATTTATGCCCGCCCGCGCGAGATCGCCCGCCCTGTTTTCAGTGCCGAGGAGGGAGGAAACGACTGCGTCCCGCTCCTCCCCGACAAGAGTGAGCAGGGCCTGGCTCAGCTGGTCGACCACCTTGGGCTCGAGCGGCTCCTTGGACTGAATCTTTCCAAAAATAACGCCGAGCTTGTCGACGAGAGATGAATAGCGTGCAAAGAGTTCGCGGCTGCCGACAAAACCGACAGGCAGGGCCCCGCCCTCTCTGGCCGGTCCTTCGGCCTTCGCCGGCTCTTCATCCTTGAGAAGCTCGCCCTCTGTGGTGACAAAGGTAACGCCCCAGTGTCTGAGCGCATTGAGGTCTTTCTGCTCGACCGCTATGTTGGCGGGCACAAGGAGATTCTGTCCGTCGATATAGACATCGGCGCTGAATTTCTGACCCGCTTTTATGTCATCAAGCGCAATGCGTTTCTTCATGATTCCTCGACGCGCTTTACGAAGGCAAAGACCCTCGCAACAACTTCAAAATATTTCTCGGGAACATAGTCCCCGATATTGAGCGGATAGAGGGATTCCGCAAGCGCCTCGTCCCTCAGCACAGTCACATGGGCCTTGGCAGCGGCAGCCTTGAGCCTTTCCGCCCCGCGCCCGGACGCCTTGGCAAGCAGAAAGGGAGCAGGCAGTCCAGTCTCGTATTTGAGAGCGACTGCTTTCTCGGGCTTTGAGCGTTCAGGCGTCGACATCCAGAAAGCCCTTCTCTTTCTCCGCGTCTCCAGAGTTCTTCAGCCCGGAGACAAGTCTGAGCTCGCAGCCCGAAGCCGCAAGCTCCCGCTTCAGCGCCTCGATAAATGGCGCCGCCCGCCCGGCGCTCTTCTCCGAAGAGAGGAGGAGCAGATTCCGCCCGCCCCCGCTTCTAAGGCTGAAGGCCCAGGCAGAGCTTTTTTCACTGCCATCCGCTTCCCGCCGGGAGGCTACAAAATCCGCATCCAGCCTTCCCGGACCTGCGGGCATATACGGTAATAGTATACGAAAGCTTCCTCTAAATGCAACGCTGTCCAGTTCAATATGAAAGGGGAACTCAACGCTGTCGCCGGAGCGCGAATGCGCATGATTTGCGAGGCCCGCTACGAGCGAGGCGCCGTCCATGCTGCTTCGCCGGCTGAGTTCAGCGAGGATGGAGCCGAGTCCGCGCGCAAATCCGTCCGGATCGCTGTCGGGATCGGGAAGGCTGAGCTCCCTGAGACTGGAGGCCGGAATTGTGCCCTTTCCCGAAGGGGCGGTCCGCGGCCCGCCCTGCGCCCCGGCTCCGCCGGAAGTCCCGTGCTCTCCCAGATCTGCCCTGCTCTGGTCTCTGCCGCCCCTGCTGGCCGAATCGCGGGCATCGAGCAGGGCATCGACTGCTTCCGGGCTCGACTCAAGCCCCTTGGATTCAAGGCGGGCCGCGGCTTCCGCCCGGTCCATGCTGTCTGCGCCCGAATGCCCCATGAGGGCTGCCCGCCTTACTCTGCCCAGATTGCCCCGCTCCACCGCCTCGCCCGCTCCGAGCAGGGCCAGAGCGGCTCCGCGGCTCAAGGCATCATCGGGGAGACCTGTCCCCGCGATCAGTTCGGCAAGGCTGTCGGGGACAGGTCTTCCGAGCTCCAGCCTGAGCACAAAGCCGCCTTTTTCCGCTCCAGCGCTGCCGGCAGGCGCTTTTTCGACAAGGGCGCTGTAGGTCGAGCCCGGCGAGAGCGGACTTGCGCTCTCGGCGACAAGGGTCCTGCCGCCGGCGCGCAGACTGTACAGAGTATCAGAGAGTTTCTGGAGTATGGTGACAGATACAGAAACGCCGGCGCGGAGTGTGAACCCGGCGCCGGCGTTCGGTGTGAGGATAGGCGCCTCGGGCTGGCCGATAGGGCGCATATCGCTGATTTCCCTGAGTCTGCCTTAGGCTTTCTTCTCGGCGGTCTCAGCTTTGGCCTTGGGAGCAGCCTTCGGGGCGGCAGCCTTGGGAGCAGCCGCTTTCGGAGCGGCGGCCTTCGGAGCCTCAGCCTGGGCCTCGGTCTTGGCGGCGGCGATGCCCTCAGCATTGAGAAGCTCGCGGATTTTGGACTTCTTGCCGACTTTGGTGCGGATGTAATAGAGCTTGGCGCGGCGGACCTTGCCGGCGCGGATCACATCGACCTTATCGATGCGCGGAGAGCTGACGGGGAAAATGCGCTCGACACCCACGCCATAGGAATTCTTGCGGACGGTAAAGGTTCTCGCAGGACCGGAATTCTTCATGCAGATGACAAGACCCTCGTACATCTGGATGCGCTCAGTCTTGCCCTCGACAATTTTGAAGTGAACGCGGACTGTATCTCCAACCTTGAAGGTCTCGGCGTTCGGTTTGACCTGCTCGGCCTGAATCTGCTGTATACTGGTCATGACGGTTCTTCCCCCTCATTCACTATTTCCACGAGCAGCCTCCGGACCTCTTCGGGAAGGCCGGGGACAGCAAGTAGCTCCGGACGGTACGCCAGGGTTTTTCGGACCTCTTCCCTGAGCCGCCACTGGGCTATTTTCGCGTGATGCCCTGACAACAATACATCAGGGACTTTCATTGTACCATAAACAGATGGGCGTGTATACTGGGGATATTCGAGGAGCTCCGAGCCGCCCGGCCCCGAAAAACTCTCCTCCGAGAGACTCTCGCCCGAGATCACGCCCGGCACAAGGCGGTAGACTGCGTCCACAAGGACGAGGGCCGCTATCTCCCCGCTCGAAAGCACATAGTCGCCAATCGAAATCTCATCGTCAACATAGGTATCGATCACCCGCTGGTCTATGCCCTCATAGCGTCCGCAGACAATAACGAGGTGCTCTTCCTTCGAGAGATCCTGCGCGAGCGTCTCGTTGAGAAGCCTGCCCGAGGGCGTCACATAGACACAGCGGCCCTCACGGGCGCCATTGGCTTCAAGGGCACTGCTCAGGGGCCCCGGCAGCATCAGCATGCCTGCACCGCCGCCGAAGACCTCATCGTCGCACTTATGATGCTTATCCGTGGCATAGTCGCGGATATTCACAAGCTCGTAGGAGAGGAGCCCGCGCTCGACCGCCTTGGCCATAATCGAGCTCTCAAAAAAGCCCTTGAGAATCTCCGGAAAAAGCGTGAGTACGGTTATCTTCATCCTAAAATCCAGGGAGCGAGAAGCTCTATCCAGCCTTCTTCGAGGTGCACTTCGCCGATAAACTCTTTGCGGAAAGGCACAAGTGCCCTTCCGCCTCCAGGCAGACCTGCCTCAAGGCAGATATCAGGGCCGCCCTCGACCGTAGCCGTCACTGTGGCCAGGACCGGGCCCTTCGCCCCATCCCGCCCGGAGGCGCAGCTGACAGCCGCCTCCGGACCCATGGCCGCTGCGCCGGGCGCCCCATGCAGTGGGAGCGCCCCATCGGCCGCAGACAGGACGCCGGCCGGGGCCCTGAGCTCAAGCCCGATCAGATCCGAGCGGTACCACTCGTTTTTTCCAAGAGGGGCGGCCCCGGCACGCGGCATAATAATGTCCATGCCAGTGAGCACGCGCGCCTTTTCGGGGCTCTCGTAGCCTGCGAAGGCCAGCAGCAGCTGGCCGCCATCCATCTGGGAGCGCAGCACCTTGAGCCTCAGGCTGCGGCCGCCGGCAGCGGCCCCGGCAGAAGCGGCCCCGGCGGAAGCGGCGGCCATGGTCATGGCCGCCCCATGTGGCACAGGCGCCGCCCCATGTGGCACAGGCGCCGACACGCGGGCCGCTCCAGAATGCGCAGACTCAGCAGACAGCGCTTCCGCAGCGCCGCCCTGGGCAGGGTCTTCAGGCGGGGCCAGCTCAAGCACTTCAAGATCCTTGAAGTGCTCAAAACTGCCAGAATAGCTTGTGATTTTAAGGTCGCCGTGGACGCCCTTGGGCGCGCCAATCCGGCCCACGGCCAGTTTTTCCCGGAGCATCAGAGCCAGTTCAGTCCAGAATCTCGAGACTGATGCGCTTGTTCGAAGCCCCCTCCGAAGCGGAGAGAATGGTTCTGATAGCCTTGGCGATGCGGCCATGCTTGCCGATCACCTTGCCGATGTCGTCCGGCGCGACGCGGAGCTCGAGGACAGTCGCGTCCTCCTGCTCCACTACATTGACGTTTACCGCGGCGGGATCGTCGACCAGGGACTTGGCGATATACTCGACGAGATCGCGTTCCACAAAATTCTCCTTAAGGTGAATAAGAAAAAACCCCGCACGCCTTGACGCACGGGGTTCAATCGCGCTTCCCTCCGGGCCGCATCTGGGCGGCCGGAGCGGAAAGGCTGTCAAATCAGCTCACATAGAGCAGCCCCTGAGGGGCTTATTTGACGTGAATGCCCTTGCGGTTCAGAAGACCGCGCACTGTATCGCTGGGCTGAACGCCCTTGCTGAGCCAGTCTTTGGCCTTGGCTTCGTCGATAAGAATCTGCTTGTCGACCGGATCGATCGGGTGGAACCAGCCAATCTCATCGATTGTGCGGCCATCGCGGGGCGATGTCGAATCCATAATGACGATTCGGTAATAAGGGCGCTGGCGCGAACCGAATCTTTTAAGTCTCATCTTGACACTCATAAACAGTCCTCCTGTGGGATCTCAAGGTCCTTGGGCCTTCCTTACGACTTTCGTCTTCCCCGGACGGAAGGCCCGGAGCGGGGAACATAAAGCGTGTCTTTATACACCAAAGCCCGCCCCCTCGTCAACGCATGCGCAGGGATGGGCCGGATGCGGGCATGCGGCCAGGCTGCAGCGCACCCGCATGCCGGCTTAGGCCGCGGGATGGCGGGCTGGCGCGGCTGCCCCACTCGCCACAGGGGCCGGCAAAAAGCTAGAATGCGCCTGTGGAAAACCGAGAAGAGCGCCGGACAGAGGGCCCCGAAACGCCTGTCACGGGCAGAGACAGCGCAGAGCGGCCCGAAGCCGCGGTCAGCGACGCAGGTCCCGCACAGGGCGCCAAAGCGGCCCTCAGCGGCGCGGCAGCGGCGTCGGGCGCCCGACGCCTGCCTCAGGACGCCCTCCTCCTCGCCCCCATGGTCGAGCTGAGCCACCGCGCCCTCCGCGAACTCATCCTTGAGTTTGGCGGGCTCGACCTCGCCTACACCGAGATGGCGAGCTCTGGCGCCGCCATAAGCGGCGGAGCCTACGAAAAGTGGTACCTCGACTCAGGACCCGACCCCTCCCGCACTATACTCCAGTTCTACACACTCACAGAAGAACGCCTCGCCGCCGCCCTCAAATTTGTCGCCGACAACGAAAAGGCCGACGCTCCCCTCCCCGGCCCCTCAGGCTACGCAAAGCCCCTCTTCGAAATCCCCGTCTATGGAGCAGATATAAACTTCGGCTGTGCAGCCCCCGCCATACGCCGCGTCGGAGGAGGCGTCGCCTGGATGTCCAAACCCATCCAAGCCATTTCCCTCGCCAGAGCCGCCCGCTCCGTCTGGCCCCGCCCCCGCTCCCTCTCGGCCAAAATGCGCATCGGCGAGAACGAAGATTACCCTGCCCTCCTCGATTTCTGCCGGGGCCTCGAAGAGGCCGGCCTCGATTTTATAACCCTGCATCCGCGCCTCGCCGGCGAGCACTTCAAGCGCCGCGCACGCTGGGAATACGTCGGCCGCCTCAGCCGCGATCTGGCAATACCAGTTGTTGGCAATGGCGATATTCATACCTATAACGATTATATCTCAAAACGCCGCATAGCCTCCGAAGCAGGCGCCGCTCCCGCCGGCGTCATGATAGGCCGCGGAGCCGCCACCCGCCCCTGGATATTCGCCCTCATCCGCGGCAGAGAACAGAGCTCCGACTTTGCGCTTCAGCTCAACCTCCGCGATATCGCCCACCATTACCTCGACCTCGTCGAAACCCGCCTCCCCGCCGACTTTCACCTTTCACGGGCCCGCCGCTTCTTTTATTACTACACCGACAACTTTTCCTGGGCACACCAGATAAAATGGAAACTGGAAAACTGCACCGATATACAGAGCATGCATGCAGCCCTCGAAGACTACTTTGCCGAAGTTCCCGGCGATAAAATCAAAACAGATAGAGATTAAATATTATTATTTAATATGATGTCGGCGGCCTTACTGCCGTCCAGCCCGCGCTTCAGTGTGGCCGCCTTCCAACACCCCATCCGCGCACACCCGCCGGCGCGGGCCTCCGCTGTCCGCTGCTCTGTTCCTCGCAATAGATGAACTTCAGGCTCTCCTGATTTATAATTTCACCCAGGCAGAACAGTATTGTAACAATATTTCTAATAGCTGGTATTTTGCTGTCTGTTTTTTACTCTTGACAATACATATTCTGAACCCTACTATTACATTGTTTTAGGACGAACATGAAAATTCTTTCATGGATGCATATATGAAAAAATTATCAGCCATTATCCTTATCAGCGCTTTCGCCCTCCGCTTCGGCATGGCTCAGGAGGCCCCGGCACGTGACAGAGCTCAGCAGAGCCTTTTGGATGCGCTTGAAATGAAGCGCCAACAGAGGTAGCCCAACACAGGCCGGCCAACAGCCGGCCTTGTATTTCTCAGGGAGTTCTGGTTTATGGAATACATGCCAATTCTTCTGAAAGATCCATTTACTGCCGCCAAGCTCGGCTTTTCGCTGATTATCACAGTCCTTTCGGAAATTTTCTGGATAGCTGTTCTTATCCGGCGGAAGGATCTGTCAGATATAGCTGACAGGTCTTTGGGGCTGGCATTCGCGGCCCTGCTTATAACAAGCGCTCTTCAAACTGATGCTTTTCTCAGTCTGGTTTTCATATTCCTAAGCGATATGGGATTATCTTTTCGATGGAAACTCCTGATTTGTATTTGCATAGTCCTTCTCTTTGCCAATTCGATCTTTATTATTTATATGTTATGCACTCACTGTCATATAAAAGGAGAAAGGACATCTGCATCCATCAATAGGCCAGCCCTTGCGGCCTCCCTGCTGATCATTTTCCTTCAAACAGCGTGGCAGCTCAATCATCGGTTCGGCTCAACTGGCACTCCTGTCAGCAGCCGGACTGTATTCCTGATTCTCGCCTTCTGTCTTGACTTTTTGATTATCGCAATCGCGGAAAACACCGAGTTTATTAAATTGTTCCCTCTTCTGGCTTCAGGGCCCAGAATTGCCGGACTTCGCCCATCGGGGCTGACCTTTCTCTATTCAGGAGTCATTTTCTGCCTTTTTCATTTTGTTTTTTCTCCGTTTACAGTAACTCAGCTTATAGTCGCCGCAGGTATTTTTATTGTTTCGGCAATACCATATATATATAACAATGATATTGTCACCGGTATTCTTATTCATCTCTTCTGGAATGTATTTGCCTATATTCGTTTTCTCCTAGAACTGATGTCTGACTAGATCCCGCGCCTTTGATTGACCGCCTGAAGATGGCTTCATTGCATATTTATGTGCTTTTTCCCGCCGCGGCTCTTATTTGAGGGGAGTCATAAGCAGGAAGAAATTGCGTGCGCAGAACTGCTGCATGGAGATGGCATGATACATACCGGCAGCCTTGAGGGCGGCTATCTGCCGCGCCGAAGGTTCGCAGACAGCGGGAAGGCCGTGCAGAAAGCACATAAAGGCGCTGACAAAGCCTGATATATCCTCTTCGGATGAGGCCGGGAACTGCCGCTTTATGCCAAGGCGGAGCGTATCAAACAGAGGCTTTACTTTCTGCTTAAACGCGTCCAGGTTATCCTGCGAGCAGTGCATCTCAATATCAGTGATATAAGAACCCATCATGGTAATAAGTTTCCTGTGTTTTACAATAATCTTTGCCAGCCCCTGCGAGGTCTCCTCTTTTGTCCAGTGTTTTCCGCCGAGGAGAAATTTCTCAAGATCATCTCTCAAGGCGAGGTACTTCTTTTCGAGGATGTCGAGGTAGATTTCTTCCTTTGTACTGTAGTAATTGTAGAGGGAGGGGCGCGAAAGCTCTGTGCGTTCGCTTATTGTTTTAAGTGTAATGTCATGGTAATCCATCTCGTCGTACATTTTCTCACAGACCGAGATTATCTGGGCTTTTCTGGCGCTGAGAAGCTCATCGGCTCTGTCTTTCCGCAGCATATCCGCTCCTTGAGCTTTTTATATAATACTCTTGACACAGTGTCAATGATTGCATCATTATTAGTCACTGACACTGTGTCAGCAATAATATCTGCCACAGGAAAGGAAGACTGTGAAAAAGACAATTTTTGAGCGTCTCTCAGAGAGCGAGCCTCTCAGTATGGCAGATCCTGACTTTAAGCCTGCTGTTGAGGAGATGGGCCGCACAAGGCTTTTATGCCAGAAGCTGAATAGAGACTGGGACGGAATGAGTTCTGAGGAGATACGGAAGGCTTTTGCGGAGATTCTCCGCGCGCCGCTTGAGGAGGGCTCCTCTATCCTGCTTCCGGTCCAGCTCGATTTTGGCAATCAGATAAGAATCGGAAAGCATGTATTTATAAATCACAGCTTTACGGCCTCGGGGGCCGCAGGGATATGTATCGAGGATAATGTGCAGATAGCGCCGAATGTAACAGTGCTTACGGTCAATCATAATATGGACAATAGAATGATCGTTGTCTGCAGGCCGGTGCATATCGGGAAAGGCGCATGGATAGGCGCCAACGCGACTATTCTGCCAGGCGTGACCATCGGCGCAAATGCAGTCGTTGGAGCGGCCGCTGTTGTTACAAAGGATGTACCCGCGGATACCGTGGTCGCGGGCAATCCTGCGCGGATTATCAGAACGCTCGCGGCACAGAATGAATAGTAGGGCGGGGCCCTTTATGGTTGGGCTGTTATAGCGCTTTATCCTGTGTATAAAAGCTGTGTTTATGCTGCAGGTTTTTCGAATGGCGGTGCGGTCTCTGTACGGCAAACGGAGAGTGCATTTGAATTTTCAAGGTATTTTGGAGGATAGAGGGCGGAATTATTCAGCCTGAATATCCTCAACGGCGATTATGACACTTTTTCAAATTATGTCTTGCTGTCTTTCTGATATAGACGTATACTGAGGCTATGAATCAGGAAAGCAAAGCGGACAATCTTGCGCAGCTCATTTTACGGAATGCGGACAGCCACCCTGAAACGCCAGCCCAGTACATGCGGATGGCCGAAGGCGGTTTTAAGATCCGGACTTACGCCGGGCTCCGCTCGGAGATAGAGGCCTTCGCCTCGGGTCTTCTTGAACTTGGATTCAAACGGGGCGGCCATGTACTTATCATCTCGGACAACAGACCCGAGTGGCTTGTTGCAGACATGGCAGTGCTGGGTCTCGGCGGCGCTGACTCGCCCCGGGGCTGTGATGCGACCGCGGAGGAGATCACTTTTATCGCCGGGCAGTGCGGCTGCGCGCTTGGTATTTTTGAAAACTCAAAGCAGTATGAGAAGCTGGGCCCCGCGCCGGCCATGAAGTCGGCAGTTCTCTTCGCGGCTGCAAACGAGGCGGCAAAAAAAAGAGCTGCTGCTGCCGGACAGAGGCTTGTCGACTATGCCGAGCTCTGCGCACTCGGACGGAAACGGGCCGAGGCACGCCGTCTTTCAGGGCTCGAAAATGAATTTGAGTCCGAAGCCGCAAAGGGCCGGCGGAGCGACGTCGCGACACTCATCTATACTTCGGGCACCACGGGAAAGCCGAAAGGCGCAATGCTCGAGCACCGCAGCTTTCTTTCACAGGCCGAGGCTCTGCTCCCGGAGACTATTCCAGTGCGCGAGGGACAGATTCTGCTTTCGGTGCTGCCCGTCTGGCATGTCTTTGAGCGCATCTCGCAGTACATGATGATGGCAGGCTGCGGCGCTATTGCCTACTCAAAACCAATTGGTACTATAATGCTCGCGGATTTTCAAACGCTGAGACCTCAGTGGATTTCGTCGGTGCCGCGCATATGGGAGGCGGTACGCGAGGGCATTTACCGCGAGATAAAAAAACGTGGCAGGCTCGCGGAGGGCTTTTTCAGATTCTTTGTGGCAGAAGGCGAGCTCTACGCCTATTTTAAGAACCGCCTGCTGGGCCGCGTGCCTGACTTTCTGCCCCGCTCGCGTTTTGTCGAGGTAGTGAGCAGTGCGATTCCCTTTGCCCTGCTTGCGCCGCTCCGCGGCCTTGGCTACCTCCTCGTGTTCAGGAAGATCCAGAAAAAGCTGGGCGGGCGCTTTATCGCGGGCATTTCAGGGGGCGGTGCCCTCCAGCCTGCGGTAGACCGCTTTTTCGACGCGGTGGGCATACGCATTCTCGAGGGCTATGGCCTTACGGAGACCGCGCCGGTACTCGCTGTGCGGCATATAAAACGGCCCAAAATGGGCACGGTCGGCCCTCTCATGCAGGGTACCGAAATACGCATTATGGGCGAAAAAGGCGAGCCGCTCGGGCCGGGGCATAAGGGACAGGTCTATGTGCGCGGTCCGCAGGTAATGCGGGGCTATTTTAAGGATCCCGAGCGCACAGCCGCCGCGATAGACAGCGAGGGCTGGTTCAATACAGGCGATCTTGGCCTCATGACGAGGAGCGGCGAGCTTGCAATACGCGGCCGCGTAAAGGACACCATTGTGCTCCGCGGCGGCGAGAATGTGGAGCCCGCGCCCATCGAGGCCCGCCTCGAGGAGAGCCGTTTTATCCTGCAGGCTCTGGTAGTCGGGCAGGACGAGCGCTGTCTCGGCGCCCTTATTGTGCCCAAAGAGGGAGCGGTTACGGCCTGGGCACGCGACAACAATGTGCCCATAGTCGACTACGAGAGCCTTCTAAGGCAGCCTGAAATCCGCGAGCTTATCGGAGCGGAGATTGCTGAACTGGTATCGGCACGCTCGGGTTTTAAGAGCTTTGAGCGCATCTACCGCTTTGCCCTTCTTGCTACGCCCTTTGAGGAAGGCGTCGAGATCTCGGCGAAGCTCGAGGTAAAGCGTCAGACGATTGCGAAGACCAGGGCGAAGGAGATAGCCGGGCTTTTTAAGGCTGAGGCAGGAGCCTAGGTCTCCGCGGCCAGAGACCCGGCTCAGGCGGCGCAGGGTCACAGGACTGGCCCCGCCGCGAGGAGCCCTGTGGCGGGGCCAGGGAGGGCGGGACGCCGCCAGAGCCGGGCCGCTCCAGGGCGCGGCGCAGGGGACAGGTCTCCAGTCCTGGCTCGGGGACGCTGAGCCGGGGGACAGGTCTCGAGCGCGGCGCCAGGGTGCGCCCGGGAGCGGGTGGCTTTGAGGGCCGGGTATGGCGTGCGGTGCGGGCGGCAGCCCGCGGGGCCGGCCCGGCTCAAGAGGGCCCCGCGGCGGTACGGGCTCGGGAAACAGCGGGTATCCTTTCATTATTTTCTATAAAATAGCAGAGAATGATGCGTTTTTCAGGAGAGAAAGGCTTGACTTTTAGGTTCACTTTTATATATATTTTTTTATCGATGAATACCACAATACGTATCTGTATGGGCTCCTCCTGCTACGCGCGGGGAAACGCGCAGAACGCGGAGCTTATTCAGGGCTGGCTCGCAAAGCACGGTCTCTCGACAGAAGTGGAATTCGTCGGCACACTGTGCGAGAAGCGCTGCAGCAAGGGTCCGATTCTCTGGGTCGGAGACAGGGTCTTTATGGGTGTTACCCCCGATTCGGTGGGGGAGATTCTCGACGAGCTTCTGGGGGGCAAGGTCAATGGATCCACATCAGCCGATATTCACGGAGGCGGCGGCCTGCCAGGACTGCTATAAGTGCGTCCGTGAGTGCCCGGTAAAGGCGATAACGGTGAGCTCGGGCCACGCGAGTGTCGTGGACGAGCTCTGTGTGCTCTGCGGGCACTGCGTCGAGGTCTGTCCTGTGGGCGCCAAAAAGGTGCGCTCCGATGTGGAGCGTGTAAGGGCGCTCTTTGCGCTCAAGGGCAGGACGCTGCTCTCGCTCGCGCCTTCGTTCGCTGCGGAGTTCGCCGGTTTTTCGAGCGGGCAGATTATAGCAGTTATGAAGAAGCTGGGCTTCGCAGCGGTGTCGGAGACGGCTTTTGGCGCCGACCTTGTGTCGCGTTTTGCGGCCGAGGAGCTGCGCTCTCTCCGAAACGCGCCAGAGGGAAAGCCGCGTGTGCTGCTTTCGACTGCCTGCCCGGCTGTTGTCGATTATGTGCTCAAATACAGGCCGGAATTCGCCCCTCTGCTCTCGAGGGCGCCTTCGCCAATGCAGGCGCACGGACATTACCTCAAGGGGCTCGCGGCCGAGGCGGGGAGCGCTGTTGTGTTTGCAGGGCCCTGTGTAGCCAAAAAGCGCGAGGCTGACTCAGCTGGTTCGGCTATCGACGCGGCTATTACCTTTGGCGGGCTCCGCGACTGGCTCGAAGAAGAGGGTATGGATTTTTCGAATCCAGGGTCTCTGCCAGAGCCGGGACCGGAGGATGCCTTTTTTCCCTCGCGGGCATCGAAGGGCGAGCTCTATCCAGTCGACGGGGGCATGACGGCATCGGTAAGGCGCCAGCTTCCACAGGACGAGCTTGATTCAGGAAAGTACCAGTTTATATCTTTTTCAGGTCTGCCGGAGATAAAGCAGGCGCTTAACGGGATAGACAGCTACCGCGATCCGCGTCCTCTGTTTATCGAGCTTCTGTCCTGCGAGGGGGGCTGCGTAAACGGGCCGAGGGCACAGGTACAGAGCGGCGCGGTGGCCAAGCACCTCGCGGTGACGGAGTTTGCAAAGTGCGCTGCTTCCGCCGGGGCAGAGGCTCCCCTGCCCCGCCCGGCAGTCTGGCTTCCGGGGACTGTGGCAAGACAGGAGCACAGCGACGAAGAGATACGCGGGGCCCTCGCCCTTGTCGGGAAGCACAGTCTCGAGGACGAGCTCAACTGCTCGGGCTGCGGCTACGATTCCTGCCGCTCCTTCGCGGCTGCCATGCTCGAGGGCAGGGCGGAGCGCACGATGTGTGTCTCCTATATGCGGAATCTCGCACAGAAAAAGGCAAATGCCCTCGTAAAGGCCATGCCCTCAGGGGTGGTGGTTGCCGATTCAAAGCTGAATGTTGTCGAGTGCAACGAGAATTTTGTCCATCTGCTCGGCGAAGACGCCGAAGCGCTCTACGATGCGAAGCCGGGGCTCGCGGGCGCTGCGCTCGCGAAGCTTGTGCCCTTTGCCGAGCTCTTCTCACAGGTGCTGTCGGTGGGCCCCGAGTATATTGAGCGGGATCTCCGCTTCGGCGAGCGCTTTCTGCACGGAACGATATTTGTAATTGACAAGGGTTCGCTCGCGGGCGGCATCTTCCAGGATGTGACTCAGCCATGCATCCAGAGGGACCGCATTGTCTCCCAGGCCAAGAATGTGATCGACAAGAACCTGCGCACAGTACAGCGCATTGCCTATCTTCTCGGAGAGAATGCGGCGGACACGGAGTCGAGTCTTGAGTCGATAATCGAGTCCTTCGCAGCCGCTGGAAGCGGCAAGGATGAAGGAAAGGCGAAGGGCAGGGGCGGCGGCAGCGCCGGGACAGCCAGCAGCGCCGGGGACAGGCGCTCATGACTGGTTCCTTTGTCGAGATCGGCCACTACAACGAGCCCAAGCACGGACAGCATGTGGAGGGCGATATTTTTCTGTCGAGAAAATCGCCTGCCGATGGCCGCATTATCACAGTTCTCTCCGACGGTCTCGGTTCGGGGATAAAGGCCAATGTGCTCGCAACGCTCACCGCCACAATGGCGGCGGGCTGCTCGGCCTCGGATATTCCGATCGCCCGTACGGCCGACCTAATTATGCGGAGTCTGCCTGTCTGCTCGGAGCGGCATATAAGCTACGCGACTTTTACGCTTATCGATGTATCGCCGCGGGGCCGCATCTCCATTGTGGAATACGACAATCCGCCCTACGCGCTTATCCGCGGCGGCTGCCTTATAGAGCCAATTAAAAGCGACATCTCCGTAAAGCGCGGAAAGCATTCGGGGGCCCCGAGGGAATACGCCATTCTGCACTGGTCGCAGTTCGACGCCGAACCGGGCGACCGCCTTGTGGTCTTCTCCGACGGCGTAACCCAGTCGGGCATGGGCATGAGGCCGAACCCGCTCGGCTGGGGAAACCCCGCGGTCGAGAGCTTTGTAATCGGGGCGATAGAGGAAGAGCCCAAGATATCGGCGCGGGAGCTCGCGCGCAGGGTTGTGCACGCTGCCCTCGCGCATGATACAGGCGAGGCCAAGGACGATATCACCGCTGGCGTTGTCTATTTCCGCGACGCGCGCAGACTCCTCGTGCTCACAGGGCCGCCGCTCAATCCGGCCCTCGACAAAGAGATGGCCCGGATTTTCAGGGAGTTCCAGGGCCGCAAAATGGTGGCCGGCGGCACAACTGCCTCGATTATCGCGCGTGAGACCGGAGCCAGGGTAAAGGTCGATCTCTCCCACCTCGACCCGAAGGTTCCACCGAGTTCGACAATGGAGGGAGCCGACCTCGTCACCGAGGGCATTATCACGCTCGGCGAAACCGCGGAGCTGCTCGCGAACAGGGAGCGCTTTGACGATCTCGCGCCCAACGCCGCGGCCAAAGCCATTGAGCTCATGCTGGATTCTGATATAATCGAGTTTGTAGTCGGCACAAAGATAAACGAGGCGCATCAGGATCCCAATATGCCGGTCGAACTCGAAATCCGGCGCAATGTGGTAAAGCGTCTCGCCTCAATTCTCGAGGAGAAATACCTCAAGGAAGTAAGTGTCAAATTTATCTAGGAGCGGATAATGAGCGGCAAAATAAAGGTGACTGTCTGTACTGGTACTACCTGTTATGTTATGGGCGGCGCCGAGCTCCTCGCTCTCGAGGAGCATCTTCCGCCGGAGCTCAGAGGCAGGGTTGAGCTCGAGGGCGCGACCTGCCTTGGCCGCTGCAAGGACAGAAGTCTGGGCAATCCGCCCTTTGCGATGGTAGGCGGCAGATTCGTAAGCGGAGCGAGCATAGAAAAGCTCATAGAGGCGATTGAGGCCGAGGCAGGCGGGACTCCCGCCGCCGGCAGATAGCAGGCCCTTCTGGAAGGGCGCTGGAGAAAACCGTGAACAGCAATAACAATGTCTCAAGGATAAAGCGCGATATTCTCGCGCGCACGGCAAGGCTCGCTCTCGAAGGGCGTCTTGCCGAGGCAGTAGACCGCCTTCCCTATGAGATGACGGGGCCGGGCTGGGAGCCTGTGCGCTGCTGTGTGCACCACGACAGGGCTATTCTGCGCCTGAGGCTTATGGCCATTCTGGGAGCAGACCCGGCAGAGCTCGACGACGCGGACAGGCCCCTCGCCGACTACGCGAGAGCGGCCGAAGCGCGGGCGGGAAAACCGAAGGCCGAGCGGGAAAAGCACCCTGTTCTTACGGTTATCGACGAAGCCTGCAACGCCTGCGTAAAAACACGCTTTCTCGTCACCGAGGCCTGCCAGGGCTGTCTTGCGCGGCCCTGCAAAATGAACTGCCCGCGCCACGCGATCGATTTTATAAAGGGGAGATCGCATATAGACACCGACAAGTGCATTAACTGCGGCCTCTGCCAGAAGAACTGCCCCTACTCGGCAATTGTAAAGCTGCCCGTGCCCTGCGAGGAGGCCTGCCCTGTTGGGGCCATCTCCAAGGGAGAGGACGGAGTCGAGCGCATCGACGATTCCAAATGTATTCTCTGCGGCAAATGCCTCCGCGAATGCCCCTTTGGCGCAGTGAGCGAGTTCTCCGATATTGTGGGCCTCGCCATTGATATCCGCGGACACAGGCCCCTCGCCGCCCTTGTTGCACCGGCAGTCGCGGTTCAGTTCCCCGGCGGCTGGGCAAGGCTGAAGACAGGCCTTAAAAAACTCGGCTTCGACTATATAGAAGAAGTCGCGAAGGGAGCCGAGTGTACTGCCCGCGATGAGGCAGCCGAGCTCGCAGAGCGCAGAGCGGAAGGCGCAGGCTTCCTCGCCACCTCCTGCTGTCCCTCATGGGTAAGCGCAGTGCACAGACATCTGCCCGCCCTCGAGTCCCATGTCTCTTCGACGCCGAGCCCCCTTGTCTATACGGCGCGTCTCGCCGCAGCCAGCTTTGCAGCCCAAGGCGCACGTCCCAGCCTTGTTTTTATTGGCCCCTGCGTCGCGAAGCGGGCCGAGGCGCGCAGTATCCCCGAAATAGACAGAGTTATAACCGCCGAAGAGCTCGGCGCCCTCTTTATCGCAGCCGACATAGATCTGAGTGCGCTCGAGGCTGAGCCAGAGGCGGCGGCCGCTGGTTCAGGCACGGCGTCCGGCGCCGCTGCGGCGGCCGCAGCACCTGGCGGGGCCGCGTCTGCGCTTTCCCTGCCCGCCGCGAAGCTCGCGCGCGGCTTCGCGGGCTCTGGCGGCGTGGCTGCGGCCGTGCTCGCCGAAAAGCCCGCCGCGGGCGGCTGCCCCCTTCCAGCCACGGACAGCGGCGCAGATCCCGCGGCTGCCGCGCATGCCGGCAGCGCCATGGCGCCGGGCGCCGCACAGGGGGCGGCCGCGCCGCGCAGCCTTGTCATCAACGGCCTCAGCAAACCGGCAATAAAGCTCATGGCCACCTGGGCAGCAAAACCTCCGGAGGCCGACCTCGTCGAGGTGATGGCCTGCGAAGGCGGCTGCATCGGGGGGCCCTGCGTCATCGCGACGCCGAGGCTCGCCCAGATCGAACTCGGCAAATTTGCCGCCGAAGGCAGAGATTAAAAAAAAGGCGCCCTTCGGGGCGCCTTCCTATCAAGCCTTATTCAGTACTCACTCTCGCTATCGCAGGCGGCAGAGCTCATTCAGTACTCAATCTCAATATCGCCCGAGACACTCTTCAGGTGGAGCCTCCGCCCGCCATGGCCCCTTGTGGCCGCAAAGCGGCGCGGCCCCGTAGTATTCTGGACCTCGCCCTCTGGCGCCCTGAGTCTGCCCGACAGAGTCTCGGCCCTCAGCTCGACAGAGGCGCCCTCCAGCTCGAGGCTTATCCTGCCCGACTGCGTATTCGCCTCGCCGCCGTTAAAGCCCTCAGGCGAATCGAGATCGATATCGCCCGAATCGCTCAGGATCCTGATGCGGCCCTTCGGCTTCGACACCACAATATCGCCCGACTTTGTCTCCAGGAAGAGATCGGCCGTGGAGTCGTCTACCTCCACATCGCCCGAGTCGCTCTTGATCAGGAGCTTCTCGCGGGGCTCAAGACAGCGGATCTTGCCCGAGACCGATTTGAGCTCTGAACTGCCCGCTCCCGAGACCTCGATAAGCCCGCCCTCTGTCGAAGCGCTGACCGTCGAAGCGCCCTTGATATCGATTCTGCCGCTTCCGACACTCACCATAAAGCAGAGCGCGAGCCCCGCAGATTCAATGTCACCCGATTCCGAATGCGCTTCAACGTCCCGTATCGAGGCCGGCACCTTTATGCGGACCTCTTTGACCTGGACAGGCCCCGTCTCCTCCCCGAGGACGAGAAGACTTTCAATCCTCCTGATCGAGGGGTTCCAGGATTCGAGCGCCCCGGAGGAGCCCTGAAGGACCATTTCGACGCCAAGATCCTCAGCATCGGAGGGCATCATCGCAATGTCAGCCTGAGTAAAGCGCAGGACAAGCCGCTCAGCCCCTTCAGGCTTCAATTCCATACGGCGGAATCCCGGTGCGCTGCTGTCGACAACTGCTGCCATGCCTTCCTCCCCAAATTGGTCCATAAGTATAGCACCATTTGGCCTTCCCCTTAAGCCCCATACCGCCCAAATCGCCATCCGCGCGCATAATTGAGCTGTTTTTTCTCCGGGATTGAAAGGATACGGAAGCGCCGCCGCCGGCCGGACAATGGCGGGGCCGCCTTCCACCGCTGGCTCCCGGGCCGCCTGCCTCCGCCTTCCTGCCAGAGAGCAGCGGACGGCCGCGGAGACCTGTCCCTCTCCGGCCTGTTATTTCCAGACAGCGGCCTATGAATGCCGCCATCCGGCATCTTGCCGGCAGCCGGCTTCGGCACCGCTGCCCCGGCCCGGCCGGGTTAAAACCGGGGCGCCAGCGGCGCGCCATCAGGAGCGCAGCGGAAACGCCGGGCGGCAGTCCCGCCGCATGCGTCCGGGCGGATTTCAGCGGCTGCGCTCTGTGTCTCTGGCCGCACCTGCTGCCGCGTCTGGCGCAGCCCCTGCTTCGAGGCCGCGCAGAGCCTTTCTGAACTGGACGGAGAAAAGCGCCGCGGTAAAGCTCACTGCGAGGAAGTCGGCCACAGGCTCGGCCCAGTACACGGCCATAGTTTTATCCGCTCCAAAGACAGCCGGCATTATAAAGATCAGGGGCAGCAGCAGAATAAATTTTCTCATAACTGCGACAATAACCGAAGATCTGGCGTAGCCTATGGCGACAAAGGTCATTTGGCAGGCTATCTGAATGCCAAAGAGGCAGAGTACCATGCAGTACACTCTCAGGGCTTTCGCGGTAAAGGCGGCGAGGGCTGCGTCGGAGGTAAATACGCGCGCGAAGCCGCCGGGGAAGAGCATTACAGCCGCCCACATCGTAAAGGAATAGATAAGGCTGCTCTTGAGAAGCAGCAGAAATGTCTCTTTCATGCGGGCGGCGTTTCCCGCGCCGTAATTAAAGCTCATTATGGGCTGAGCGCCCTGTCCCAGTCCCTGCAGGGGCATTATGCCAAACTGCATGGTGCTTGTGAGTATCGACATGGCGCCTACAGCCAGATCGCCGCCATAGCGCAGCAGGGAACTGTTAAAACAGAGCGATATAATGCTCTCGCTCGAGGTCATTACAAAGGGAGCGAGGCCCAGCGCGATGCTCGGGCCCACAATATGGGGGTCAAGGCCCATATTCTGCACCGAAAGTTTTAACTGTGTCTTTTTGCCCCTAAGGAAGGCAAGTACCCATACGGTGGACAGTGCCTGCGAGATCACTGTCGCGATGGCCGCCCCCTTTACGCCCATGCCAAAGCCGAAGATAAACAGCGGGTCGAGGACAATATTGCAGAGGGCGCCGACTACTACAGTGAGCATTCCTGTTGTTGCGAAACCCTGTGCAGTAATAAACGCGTTCATGCCAAGAGTCAGCTGTACAAACAGCGTGCCCATCGCGTAGATATCCATGTAGCTCTTCGCATATTCAATGGTATTCTCGCTGGCTCCAAAGGCGAATAGAATCGGTCTGTCCCAGATAAGCAGAGCGGCAGTAAGCAGCACCGACACTATCAGCTGCATTACAAAGCAGTTTCCGAGCGTTTTCTCGGCCGATTTCAAATCGCCTTTTCCCATAAATATGGAGGCGCGCGGGGCACCGCCCATGCCTGCCAGCGATGCAAATGCCGTAACAATTAGAATTATGGGAAAGCAGACACCAAGGCCGGTAAGCGCAAGGCCTCCATTCCCGGGCATATGACCGATATAGATGCGGTCCACTATGTTGTAGAGCATATTGACTATCTGCGCGGCTATCGAGGGCAGAGCCAGTTTGAAAAGCAGCTTCCCCACAGGGGCTGTTCCAAGTGAATTGCTGTCGCGTATGTTCGTACTGCTGTTATTCATTATGCATCTCCAGGAATTTATTCACATTGCCAATAATTCTGCTGTTCATGCTGTTGTATGTATCACGTTCCCCGGCGCTGAACCCGCCAAAAAGCAGCTCCTCGGCCTTCGCACGCATCGCGGCTATATAGGGAAGCATCTTCTTCCCCTTGGGCGTCAGCTTCAGATGTATGCTGCGCCTGTCGGAGCCGTTTTCCTTTTTTGCCACAATACCTTTGTCCAGCAGGCTGCTCAGCGCCTCGGACACATTGGCCTTGGGTATAAGCCTCAGTTCCACAATATCGCGTGCCCTGTCCCACTGCGGATGGCTTCCCAGAAAGCCCACTATATCGAGCTCGGTCTGGCTTATTCCCCAGCGGCCGCAGAGCTCCGCCCCCATGGCCTGATAAAAAAGCGCAAGCCCCCGCATATTGTCTATAAGCGGATGTATTTCCTCTTCCGGCATAAACCCGTCCCCGCAGTTATGTTCGAAACCGAACTATTCAGATTCAAACTGTTCGGTTTCGAACCACTATATCCAATTCCGCGGGCTCGGTCAAGACAGAGAAGAAGATCCACGCAGGACCGGCATATAGTGCCCCAGGGCGGAACTCCGGATGGGCCGCAGGCATTGAGCATTAGGCCTGACTTTACAGGTTCCTGACCCTGGCACTATACTCGGCGCCATGGAGAATTACGCAGACAGAATCGGCACCGCCCGCGAGGCTCTTCTCGAAGCAGAGCATATTGTAATAGGCGCGGGTTCAGGGCTTTCGACTGCGGCCGGGCTCGATTACGGCGGGCAGCGCTTTGCGGCCAATTTCGCCGATTTTATCGCGCGTTACCCCGATCTCGGCGACAATATGTACAGCGCCAGCTTCTATCCCTTCGGGACTCCAGAGGAACTCTGGGCCCACTGGGCACGGCATATTATGGTAAACCGCTTCGATCCCCCTGCCCTTCCTCTCTATAAGGCTCTCCTCGATTTTGTCTCACGCAAAAATTTCTTTGTCATAACCACCAACGCAGACGGCCAGTTCGAAAAAGCAGGTTTCCCCAGAGAGCGGCTCTTTGTGGTACAGGGCGACTATGCCTATATACAGTGCGCCAGAGCCTGTCATAAGAAGCTCTACTGGGACAGGGATATTATCGAAAAGATGGCCGGTTCGATATCGGACTGCCGTGTGCCTTCCGCTCTCGTGCCCCGCTGTCCAGTCTGCGGCGGGCCCATGGACATCAATCTGCGCAAGGATGAATTCTTTGTCGAGGATGATGCCTGGCATGATGCAAGCCGCAGATATTCAGATTATATGAAAGAAATCGCCGCCGGAAAATTTGTCCTTCTCGAACTCGGCGTCGGCTTCAATACGCCAGCCATAATCCGCTATCCCTTCGAGCAGATAGCCCACGAGGCAAAGGATGCTCTGCTTGTCCGCCTTAACAGGGACAATCCTGAAGGCCCCTGGGAAAACGAAAAAAAGACAATCGCCTTCGACGAGGACATGGCACAGGTTCTGACAGATCTTGCCGCCGCGGGGAGCCTCTACTGATGACACAGGATGAAAAGCGGCTCTGGCTTATCTCCGCGCTTAAAAAAGATATGCCCGAGTACGCGGCTGTCCCAGTTCCGCCGGACGCTGAGGGACAGCGCAGGCTGCTCCGCTCGCTTATGAATATCAGGCCGCCGCGGCCGGCCCCCGAGGGATTTCTGCCTGTGCAGGACAGCTATTTGCAGGCCCGGCTCGCGGAGCGCGGTATTTTTGACGCCGCTTCGCTCAGCCCCACAAAATACAGCAGCCGCATCTTTCTCTGGAAGGGCGATATAACAACTATTAAAATCGGAGCTGTTGTAAACGCCGCCAACAGCGCCCTGCTCGGCTGTTTTGAGCCCTGCCACACCTGCATAGACAACTGCATCCATACCTACGCGGGCATACAGCTCAGGCTCGAATGCGACGCCCTTATGCGAGAACAGGGCCGTCCCGAGCCCGCGGGCAGGGCCAAGGTTACAGGCGCATACAATCTGCCCAGCCATTATGTAATACATACGGTAGGGCCCATAATTCAGAACAGTGTTACCGGCAAGGCACGGGAACTCCTCGCTGACTGCTACCGTTCATCGCTGCGTGCCGCCCTGTCCCGGGGCATAGAGAGCATTGCCTTCTGCTGCATCTCGACAGGCGTGTTTCACTTTCCAAACGAAGAGGCCGCAGAAATTGCCCTCCGCACTGTTATGGAATTTCTCGATGAGAACCAGGCTCCAGACATGATTGTGTTCAATGTCTTTACAGAACGTGATTATACTATCTATAACAGTCTTCTGAACTGAGACAAAAAGGGCCGTTTCAGATCAATCCGGAGCGGCCCTGCATTTTCAAAACATCTGCAGTTACATCAGCGACCTGAACAGATCGAGAATGTCTTTCCTGCTCGGGCTGCGCGGATTGCCAGGAGTGCAGGCATCCTTCATTGCGCAGTCCGCGAGGAAGTCAAGATCCTTTTCCCTGACAATTCCCTTTAGGTTCTGTGGAATTCCGACATCCCTCGAAAGCTGGCGTACAGCGTCGACCGCGGCCCTGCGGTACTCGGGCTGGCTCATCTTGTCGACACCTTTTACCCCCATAGCGCGTGCTATCTCGCGGTACTTTTCGCCTGAGCACTCGGCGTTGTAGGCCATAATAGTCGGCAGCAGAATCGCGCAGGCAACCCCATGCGGAGTATCATAGAAGGCACTCAGGGTGTGCGCCATGGAGTGATCAATCCCAAGGCCGACATTCGAGAATCCCATGCCCGCGATATACTGGCCAAGGGCCATTTCTTCCCGCGCTTTCGCGTCGCCCTTTACAGAATCGCGAAGCCATTTTCCAATAATCTCAATGGCTTTGAGATGCATCATATCGGTCATTTCCCATGCGCCTTTTGTAATAAATCCCTCGATGGCATGCGTAAGGGCATCCATGCCGGTCGAGGCGCAGAGCTTCGGAGGCATGCTCATCATCATATCGGGATCGACGCAGGCAATAACCGGAATGTCATGCACATCGACGCAGACAAATTTGCGTTTTTTCTGCAGATCCGTGATGACATAGTTGATTGTAACCTCAGCCGCGGTACCGGCTGTAGTTGGAACGGCGATAATCGGCACAGAGGGCTTTTTGGTAGGCGCAGCGCCCTCAAGGCTGAGCACATCGGAGAATTCAGGGTTATTGATAATTATGCCGATAGCCTTTGAAGTGTCTATCGATGAACCGCCGCCAATTGCGATAATGTAATCGGCTTTCGAAGCCTTAAAGGATTCGACGCCGTGCTTTACATTTTCGACAGGAGGATTCGGCTTAATATCGGAATAGACCTCATAGGGCAGGCCTGCCTTGTCCAGCATATCTGTTACCTTCGCGGTCACCTTGAACTTGACGAGATCGGGATCGGAGCAGACAAAGGCCTTTTTCCAGCCATGGGCTTTTACCTCATCGATAATGCAGCTGACGGCGCCCTTCCCATGATAGGACGTTGCATTCAGAGTAATCCTATTGGCCATGATGCCCTCCTCATTACGATATATTTTTATTGTAATAATAAAACTGCGATCTGCCAAGTTACAGATTGGCCTGTCTGTAACATTAAAGCGCAGGAATAAGAATAGCGGCGAGTTTAGGCGGAAGGGCAGCGATCAGATCGTCGGCGAGAGAAGCAGAAGACTTCTCCATTCCACTCACAGCCCAGTCTGCCGTCATTGCAATTGAGCCGTGGCAGTACAGCTCCAATATAAACCGGAGATCATCGCTGAGCTGCCGGTGCGTATTCTTCTCAATTATGCCTGTATAGAATGCGAGGATAAATTCATAATCATGCTGTTCTATGGAATTATAGTCGGTCGATCTGAAGGCCTGGGCAAAAAAAGCGCTCTCGCGTCTGATAAAATCAAACTTGCGGATGAGGCCTTCCCTCAGCGTAAGAGTTACACCCATCTCATTGAAACACTGCTTCGCCAGAACATCAAAATACCAGTTGACAAGTTCATATTTGTCCCGGAAACAGCGGTAAAAGGACTGACGGGTCACGCCTGCATCTTTTACTATATCGGTGACCGCAATCTGCTCAAGCGCGGCGCTTTTCATGAGGCTTTTAATGGAAGCAGCGAGTCTATACTTCAGAGCATCACTCATTTCCCAATGAGTGCAAGTATAGCACAGGTACCCGAAGCGCGCCATCTGCGGCATGCGGCAAAATGCACAAAATCTTAGGCGGGCAGTTTCAGCATGACAGAATAAGGAGGGCCGGCTCCATACGGAGCCGGCCGATTTTCTATACCGCTTTTCCCATCTCGTAGGCTTCGCGCATTTTATCTTTGTTCTTCGCGGCTTCGCCGGCATTGGCCAGGCCGGTTCCGAAGATAATTCCTCTCTCCTTCGTCCCCTCGAGGCAGTCACGGGTAAAGCCGCGCAGGGCTTCAACTGTACCCTCAACATGCGCCTTATCGCCGTCCCAGCAGGTCAGGATAAAGTAGACTTCCTTGTTTTTCATCTGCATATAGGAGCCGACAGTCCGGTCGATCAGCACCTTCATCTGACCGGACATAGAATAGAAATAGACCGGAGTCGCGAGTACAATAACATCTGCGCCGATCATCTTATCTATAATATCAGCCATATCGTCTTTCTGAACGCATTCACCGCTTTCGGCGCATGCATAACAGGCTCTGCAGAAATTTATCTTTTTATCGTACAGGGCTATTTTCTTAACACTGTGGCCGGCATCGCCGGCTCCTCTCGCGAACTCATCGGCGAGGGTTTCGGAATTGCCGCCCTTGCGCGGACTCGAACAGATAATAAGCACTCTCTTGGCCATTTCAGTCTATCTCCTTATTTAAGTCTGCCATAATCGGCATCGCTCACAGACTCGAGCCACTCTGTGCCAGCGCCTTCGGCGGGCACGGCTATCGCAATATGCACAAACCAGCTGTCCTTCGCGGCACCATGCCAGTGCTTTACCTCGGGAGGGATATCGACTGCATCGCCGGCTCTGAGCTCGCGGGCAGGTTTTCCCCACTCCTGATACCAGCCCCGTCCTCCGGTCACAAGCAGAATCTGGCCGCCCTTATGATGAATGTGCCAGTTGTTCCTGCAGCCGGGCTCAAAGGTCACATTCGCTATGCCCATGCTCTTTACAGGAAGCATGGAGAGATAGCTTGTGCCCTTGAAGTATTTTGCGAAGGCCTTATTCTCATCCCCTTTTGAGAAAATAACACTGTTATGAAGATCTGTATTCATATATGCTCCTCTGCGGACTGTGTCCGCATGAATTCACTGCCGCATGCCCCGTCTTCCGCGGCACGGCCAGTCCTCGGGCGGGTCCGGATATTCAGCCTTCGTAGACCTCTTTGGCCATTCTAAAGGCTGCCCAGGCCTTGGGCCACCCTGCATAAAATGCGAGCTGAGTGAGCATTTCGGCCATCTCCTCTTTGCTGACACCGTTCTTTTTCGCGTTCGCAATATGAAATTTAAGCGAACTGTCGAGGATGCCGCTGGCCATAAGTGCGGCGACGGTTATCATGCTGCGGTCACGGGGTGAAAGCTGTTTTTCGCGCGACCAGACCTGGCCAAAGAGCACATCGTCGTTGAGCTCGGCAAATTTGGGCGCGAAACCGCCTAAGGCATCGCGGCCCGCTGTTACTTTATCCATATATTCCTCCATTCCTATACCACGAGATCGACAATCCAGCCCGTAAGGGCCGCAAAGGCTACGCTGAACACAATATAAAGAATAAATCGTTTAATACCCAACACAATTTTAAGAGCACCGAGATTTGTGATCTTTGTCGCGGGGCCCGAGATCATAAAGGCTGCCGCGGCACCCAGACTCATGCCATTGTCGAGCCATTCCGCGATAAGGGGTATGGTGCCGCCGCCACAGACGTAGAGAGGCACACCGAGTGCGGCCGCAGTCAGGAAGCCAAAGCCATTATGTTTTCCGAAGAGAGAAGCCACGGCTCCCGCAGGCACATAGCGCTGGTAGAGGGCTGTTATCACAATACCTATGAGGAACCAGAGGCCGGTCGCCTTAAGGTTGCGCCACAGGTTTTTTAGATAGCGGACAAGGAGATTCGGGTCGGTATCCCGGCTCTGCTCAGCCTCAAAACCGGCAAAATCAAAAAAGGGGCGGTCTTTGTAAAACACATGTACGAGCAGGCCTGCCGCTATGCCGCAGATAAAGCAGGATACAAAGCGGATAATCACCGCCCCGCTTCCAAGCGCAGCGCTGTACGCGAGCAGCTGGGGATTGAGCAGGACAGAGGCCATCATAAAGGCGGCGAGCACATCGTCGCCCATGCCGCTCTGCGAAAAAGACGCAGCGAGAGGTATAGTCCCGTACATGCAGAGCGGCGATACAATGCCGAGAAGGCTGGCCGGTGCGAGGCCCCAGGCCCAGCTCACCCTGCCCTCAATGCGCACAAAAAGAGAGTGGATTCTGTCCTTGAGAAACACTGACACCGCCGACCCCAGAGCCATGCCAAGAGCCCAGTAGGGCGCAATCAGCCGCACCTGAAGCATAAAGTAATACCAGAAGTAGACAAGCTCCCGGCGCAGCGTTTCCATTATCTGCTGCTCCCGCTGTCGAGCCGCACCAGTGTGTAGTTCCTGCTTCCAAGGCCTATCTGCGCGGCATATTCGAGTGTATGGACGCCGTTCTGGCGCTCAATGCGCCTCTGCACGGATTTTCCGTCAGGCGCGGCATAAATAAAGTCCACACAGGCCTGATCTACTGCTACCGGATCGAGCGAGGCGACAATGCCTATATCGTGCATATCGGGTTTGGCCGGATTTGAATCGCAGTCGCAGTCGACTGAAATATTATTTATAACACTTATATATATTATACTGCTGCCGATTTTATCTACAACTGTCTTGGTGTCCTCGGCCATGGACTCAAGAAAGTCGTTCTGGGGTGTCTGCCAGAGAAACTGAGTACTGCTCCGGCCTGCGGAATGCACATTCATCTTGCCGGCCGCCGAGGACATGCCAATAGCGATATTCTTTATTGCGCCGCCAAAGCCGCCCATTGCGTGACCCTTGAAGTGCGAGAGAATAACCCAGAAATCGTAGTTGGCATAATGCGAACCCAGAAGGACCTCTTTAAGATGGCGTCCGCCCTTTACGGGCAGCCTGATCGATCCCTCAGCGTCCATAATGTCGACCGGCGCAATAGCAGTAAAACCGTGGTCCTTCGCAACCTGCATATGCATAGCGGTCTCGCTGCGCCCCCCGCCGTAGGCTGTATTGCACTCGACAATGGTGCCCTTTACCGCCTTTACAAAAGGTCCAATCAGCTCTGGATGAAGGTAGTAATTGCCACCGGGCTCGCCGGTCGAGATTTTTACTGCGACCCGGCCCGAAGTTCTGCGTCCGAGAGCTTCATAGACCTTTAAAATGCCCGCCGGGCTAATATCCTTTGTAAAGTAGACTTTCGCCGGGGAACCGGACCTTTCGTGGGCAAGCTTCGCGCTGTCAATCCATGACTGCCCCGAAGAAGACTGGGCAGCAAGAGGCGCCGCCATAAACACCAGAGCGGCAAATGCTGACATTATTGCACCCTGCCTTTCCATTTTAGCCTCCCAAAGAGAGTTCCGCAGCGGAAACGGCTGTCCCTCCGCGGAGAGTACGCTGCGAATCTACTCCTTAAAGTGAACTTTAAGTCAATGCTTGTGCGGGATTAAACGAAGAAAAAATGCTGGCAGCGGCGGGCTGATGCTGGCACAGGAATCTCCGTGCGGACTTTGGGCAGCCTTCAAGCTGCTGCATGGATCTGCATGCTTTTTCCCAAGGCTAGTGGCAGAGAGCCTCGCCCGCCCAGACGGCAGCCAGTCCCAGCACAGCGGAGAGTGTGATATAGAGAAGGGCCGTCATTGGTCTGCCCCGTTCAAAAAGCGAAAAAGACTCCAGCGAGAAGGTTGAAAAGGTAGTAAAGCCCCCGCAAATTCCGACCTTGAGGAGGAGCAGCAGATGCTGATTGAAGGCGGCATTTTTTCCGGCCGCGGCGGAGATAATGCCGATGCAGAAAGAACCAAGCAGATTGATACCAAGTGTAATAAAAGGGAAACTGTTCTCTGTCTTTACGGGGATAAGCCCAAGCAGATAACGGGCGACCGAGCCGGCGAGACCGCCGAGGCCGACAAAAAGGCAGTTGATAAAAGTGCTCATTGCGGGCAGTATAGCGGTATGCGGAGAGTCCCATCAATGGGCGGCTCCTGTAAACAGCGGCAGCATTGCCGCTCCGCTTGAGATCCGCCCTTCCGGACGGACAGGGGGAAACAGCTGTGTTCAGAGAGATGAAACGGAAACGGCAGCTTTTATCCAGGGAAGAGAGCGAGAGCATTCTCGCGCGGGGCACTTCGGGGGTGCTCGCGCTTTCGGGTGAGGGGGGCTGGCCGTATGCGGTGCCGCTCAGCTATCTCTACACTGCCGGGAAAATTTATTTTCACTGCGCCAAAGAGGGCTATAAAATGGAGGCTATTGCCCGCGACAGCAGAGCTTCCTTCTGCGTAATAGACCGCGATCAGGTTGTCCCTGAAAAAATGACCACCTATTTCCGCAGTGCCATCGCCTTTGGCAGAATCCGGGTCGTGGAAGATGAGGATGCGAAGAAGAAGGCGCTCAGAGCGCTCGGCAGCCGATACTCGGCGCCGGGGAACAGCGCCGCCGTCGAAAAAGAAGTCGAACAGCAGCTTCCCCAGGTCTGCATACTGGAATTCACCGTGGAGCAGCTGACTGGCAAGGAATCGATCGAGCTTGTAAAGGCGCGCGGAGGCTGAAAGCCCCCGCGCGGCCCCGCATTGGTCTCTCAGCTGTCCGGGAAGGTCCGCTTAAACACTTCATAATTATTCGCGCCATTATGATCGTTCAGCACCGCGAAGACAATCTCGGAAAAACAGCCTGCGAATTCGCTCTCCCTGAGCACATCGCGGAAAATTTCGGCGATGTGCTCGGGCGGATTCGCGAAGGCTCCGCAGCCGAGAGCCGAAAGCACAAGCCTTCTATGGCCGCTGAAACAGGCGATACGCAGTATTGTGCGTATTTTATTGCGGGTAAGCTCGGCGCAGTCGGGCGGCAGCCGGAGCCGGCCATCGGGCAGATGTACCAGGGACGAAATACTGTTGCGGAAATTGAGGGCCGCCACGGCGACAAAATCAAGCCTGAAGGGTTCCTGGATAAAGGCGAATCCGCTCGATTCGCCCTCGCGGAAAACCGTGACTTCGGGGCTGTAGACAGCCCCGGCCTTTTCGTCGAGGGGATAACGGTAGAGAGGATTGGGCCTGACTCCGTACTCGGCGTACTGTTCTGCGTAATCGGCAAACTGATAGAGCGAACGGAAATAGTCGCTACGGCGGAAAAGACTCTCCTCCTGGGCGCCCGCGCCGGAAGTAACACCGCCGCCCGGATTGCGCCAGCTCGCCATATTGAGCACAAGGGGCGTCTCGCCCGTTTTTCTCTGGATTGCGCGGGCAGCGTCGATCGAGTCGCCGTTGCTGACGCGCACCGCGCAGGCCGTCTGGAGCTTGGCCATTTTCTCCGCCGAAGTCCTGAGCAGGGTCTCGGAGCGCTCGTTTGTAAAAAAAACCGCGTGCTCCATAATGGCCGGAGAGAGCTCCAGCCTGACAGCTGTCTCGCGGCCATCCGGGCCGGAGACATAATAGGCCCCCTCTTTGACCGCGCGGAGAGTCGAATCGTAACAGTCCATGCGGATCTGTCGCAATACTGAATAGTTTCCGCCGGCCAGCGCCTTCTGCATCCTTTCAAGGCAGGCGGCCGCGTCCCATCTCGCGGGGTTCACAACAGGCCCCGGCCGCAGCCCGCGGCAGAGGACAGCCTGCGGGCAGACAGACCGCCCGCTTTTCTTGTTTTCCGCAGCTTCATACTTTTTCTTCCTCTTAAAAACTTGATGTATGGAAAAATAGAAAAGCCCGTGGAAAATCCAGGGGCAGCTCCAGAGAAACCACCCATACTGAAGTATAGGCCCCATGGCCTCCCAAATTCAAGAATTTGAAGGGCCGGGCGGCGGGCGCCCCGTATCGGCGGGCCACCGGCCTCCGGGGGCCCGCCCGCGGCCCGCCTTAGGGCCGCGTGGCCCGAAGGGCGGCCCCATGAGTCCCCGCGTCGGGCCGCGCCGCGGTCCGGGATGCAGAAATCTCTGGCGGTTCAGCCGTTTCAGGCGGATGGGGCAGGCGGCGCGGCCCCGGCTGCGCCGCGCGGAAAAGGCGGCAGCGGCCGGCTGAAGGCCCGCCGGGTCAGCGGGCAGAGCGCAACGGGCCACAGCTCTGTCCCTCCGTATCCTTTCAGCCTTTATGCTGACGTTTCTACACAGCAGGAGCACATACTGGAAAAAGGGCTGCTTTCTATGGCATACTGGCGGGAGTCTTTTTGATGCCTCAAGGAGGAGTACCGTGTATAAGCCTGTTGATCCGAAGGTGAACTTCCCGAAAATGGAAGAGGGTCTTGTAAAGACCTGGCAGGACGAGCATACCTTCGAGAAGTCGATTTCCCAGCGCGAGGGGGCGGAGGACTTTGTGTTCTTCGATGGTCCGCCTTTTGCCACTGGACTTCCGCATTTCGGCCATTTTGTGCCGGGCACCATAAAAGACATTATTCCGCGCTACAAGACGATGAGAGGCTACAGAGTTGAGCGCCGTTTCGGCTGGGACTGCCACGGTCTTCCCGTCGAAAACCTCATCGAAAAAGAGCTCGGGCTCGATTCCAAGACAGATATCGAGAAATACGGGGTCGCGAACTTCAATGAGGCCTGCAGAGCTTCTGTCCTCCGCTACACCAAGGAGTGGCAGGCGACCATGACGCGGCTCGGCCGCTGGGTTGACTTTGACCATGACTACAAGACGATGAACCCCGATTATATGGAGTCCATCTGGTGGGTCATGAAACAGCTCTGGGACAAAGGGCTTATCTATGAGGGTCACTATATTCTGCCCTACTGCCCCCGCTGCTCGACGGTGCTTTCGAACCACGAGCTCGCCCAGCCCGATGTCTATAAGGATGTGCACGACCCGGCTGTCACCATCCGCTTCAGAATTAAAAAGGCGCCGGCCAGTCTCGCGGCTCTCGGGCTCGACAATGGCTCGACCTTCCTGCTCGCCTGGACAACAACGCCCTGGACTCTGCCCTCCAACCTCGCTCTCTGTCTTGGCCCGGATATCGACTATGTCTGCATAGCCGACAAGGACGCCGACGGCAGCGCGATACGCTTTATCATGGCCAAGTCCCGGCTCCATGCCTATTACAAGGAGCCCGACAAGCTTGAGATTCTCTGGGAGAAAAAGGGCAGCGGGCTCAAGGGAATTGAGTATGAGCCTCTCTTCCCCTACTTCGCGAAGCTCTCGGCCAATGGAGCCTTCCGCACTATCACGGGAAATCATGTTACCACCGAAGACGGCACGGGCATTGTCCATACTGCCCCCGGCTTCGGCGAAGATGACTATGCCTGCATGAAGGGCATGGGCGTGCCTGTGGTCTGCCCTGTCGACGCCGAGTGCAAATTCACCGACGAGGTGCCGGACTACAAGGGCCGCTTTGTAAAGGACTGCGACAAGGACATAATGGAGCGCCTTAAGGCTGAGGGAAAACTCGTAAAGCGCGAGCAGATTCTCCACGCCTATCCGCACTGCTGGCGCTGCCAGCATCCGCTTATCTACCGCGCTGTCGGCTCCTGGTTTGTAAAGGTCACCGACATAAAAGAGCAGATGCTCAAGGCGAACTCCCAGATCTACTGGATGCCTGGCCACATAAAGGACGGACGCTTCGGCAAGTGGCTTGAGAACGCCCGCGACTGGGCTATTTCGAGAAACCGCTACTGGGGCAATCCGCTCCCGATATGGAAATGCGACAAGTGCGGCAAAACTGTGTGCGTGGGCAGCCGCGATGAGCTCGAGAAGCTTTCGGGCCAGCGCCCCAATGACCTGCATAAGCACTTTGTGGACAAAATTACCTGGAAATGCAGCTGCGATGGCTGCGGCGGCACAATGCGCCGCGTTCCCGAGGTGCTCGACTGCTGGTTTGAGTCCGGCTCCATGCCCTACGCGCAGAACCATTATCCCTTTGAAAACAAGGAATTCTTCGAAAAGCACTACCCCGCCGATTTTATCGCCGAGGGTCAGGACCAGACACGAGGCTGGTTCTACACGCTCACCGTTATAGCCGCTGCCCTTTTCGACAAGCCGGCCTTTAAGGCCTGCGTCGTAAACGGCCTTGTTATGGCATCCGACGGCAAGAAGATGTCGAAGTCGCTTCATAATTACACCGACCCGAATGAGGTTATGGACAAATTCGGTGCGGATGCTCTCAGGCTTTTCCTTATGAATTCTGCGGTTACGCGCTGCGAGGACCTCAACTATTCCGATGAGGGCGTGCGCGATGTGCTCAAGAGCTTTATTCTGCCGCTCTGGAGCGCCTACGGCTTCTTTGTAACCTACGCCAATATCGACAGCTTCCCGGACAAGATCAAGGCGCCCGCCGATCTTCATAATACCGACAATCAGCTTGACCGCTGGATTCTCTCGGTATGTGAGGAAATGGTTCAGAATGTTACGAAGGCCCTCGACGCCTACGATATGCAGAGCACACTGGCGCCGATTTTCGACTTTGTCGATCTTCTTAACAACTGGTACATAAGACGCTCGCGCCGGCGCTTCTGGCGTTCGGCAGCCGAGGGCGGTGCCTCAGGCGAGGCAGACAAGGCCGCTGCCTACGCCACGCTCGAGCGTGTGCTCAAGCGGCTCTGCCTTGTGCTCGCGCCTTTTGCTCCCTTTGTCTCAGACTCGATCTGGCGCAATATCAGGACGGGCGCTGAGGCCGAATCGGTGCATCTCGCCGACTGGCCGAAATACGATGCCTCCTTCCGCGACGAGGAGCTCGAGCGCAAGATGGGCTATGCACGGCACGCAGTGTCCATGGGCCGCGCGCTCAGAGTGCAGCACGATCTCAAAATACGGCAGCCTCTGGCCGCAGTGCATCTTGTTACCCGCGATCCGGCTGAGCGCGCGGTGCTCGGCGAGATGGAGGATCTGCTCCGGGAAGAGCTCAACGTAAAGAAGGTAATCTTCCGGGCCGATGAGGAAGAGCTTGTCGAATACAGCGCGAAGGCCAATTTCCGCGTGCTCGGCAAGGAGCTTGGAAAAGACATGAAGGCAGCTGCCGCTGTTATCGAAAAACTGCCCGCACATGAGATCGCGAAGCTGGTCGACGGCGGAGAGATCACTATCGAGGCGGCTGGCAGAAAAGTTGTTCTGAACAAGGACAAGGTCGATGTCCGCAGGAGCGAAAAGTCCGGCCTCAAGGTGCTGAATGAAGGCAGCCTTACGGTGGCTCTCGACGCCACACTGACCGGCGATCTCCTCGCCGAGGGCTGGGTGCGCGATCTCGTACGCGGCGTCCAGACTCTGCGCAAGGACTCCGGGCTCGAGGTGACAGACAGGATCAATCTGACGGTCTCGGGCGACGCAGAGCTTAAAAAGGCCCTTGAATCGCAGCTCGACTTTATTATGAAGGAGACGCTCGCGAAGAAGGTGACCTGGTACCCGGCGGCGCCTCTGCCCGATCTGGGCGGCGCCATAAAAGCCGCACCCCAGCCTGAGCCCAGGTTCAGCGACATCGAGGCCGGCGACAAGGTCTGGAAGGCCGCGGTCGAAAAGGCCTAGGGCGCGCAGCACGCTGCGGCGGCGTCTGGGGTCAGGCGCATCAGCCGCAGCGGGGCAGCCGCGCAGGCCAATGACGGCGCGGGCCGGCAGCATGCGGCGCGGGCCCTTAGGGCGGCCGCACCTGCGGCTTTCTGCATATAAAAAGGCCGGTTCCTCCGTGGAACCGGCCTTTCTTTTTCAGTCCTCGTGGCGCCTTTCGGCCATATCCCTGCTGTGCTCTTTTTTATCGTCATACATGGACGTATCCATGCGCTTTAAAAAATCATCGACGCTGTCATTGTCAGGATAATAATAACTGTAACCATATGAAAAGCGCAGCTTATAGGGAGCAGCGCCGCTCTCATTAAAGCGTTCAATATCATGCGCGATTATTCCGATGCGCTTCTCTATATCCATATCGGGGCGCGGAGGGCCGATAATCACAAACTCATCGCCGCCATAGCGGGCGATCACATCCTCAGGGCTGGACGAAAGCCTGAGCAGCCTTCCCATATCGCGGATGGCCTGATCGCCGGCCTTGTGGCCATAGGTATCATTTATGTTCTTGAAGCGGTCCATATCTATCATAATGCCCGCAAGAACCTTCTTGTTCTTGCGCTTCTCCGCGAGGGCTATCAGATAGCTGTCCAGATACTGTCTTGTGTACACGCCGGACAGCGAATCGACGGCGGAGAATTCACCCTGTACAGTTATATAGATCGATACCATGGAAATGGAGACAGCGGCCCAGGTTATCGAGATGCCATAGAAAAGCATCTGCAGTACCGCCCCGGCCAGAATCGGCAGGATAAAGATCAGCGAGGGCAGAAAGAGATATCTCTTCGCATTATGCCTGTTTGTATGGACAAGCATCTCCGCATAGGCGAGATAGAAAAAGCTCACGACATAGGGCACAATGGCGAGATCTGTCCGCGAATAGACATTGTGCGCGGAAATATCAAAAAAGACAGGGGTAAAAATATTTATAATAAGCATTATAATAACGACCAGAGCTGGGATGGCAAGGAGCGGATATCTCTTCCTGATTCTGTCAATATCTTCAAAGAGCTTGTAATCGATATAGAGAACCCATAGATAGCAGAATATGATATTTACGGAAAAAGTAAATTCATTGCAGATTAAATTGAGTACACGGGCTCCGGGAAATGTCCGGCCATCCAGAATAAAGGAAAAGCATTCACTGGCAGCCAGCGTCATGGTCGCCCAGATCATGCTATAAAAAAGCCTTTCCGAGAGCACATTGCGGCGCATATTCTTGCCTGCGCAGAGCAGAAGCATGAGCATCTGTGTTACTGCGAAAGCGTTCGCTACAATTACTGCCGGCAGATCGATCACCTAATCCTCCCCAATCCTTCTATATGCGTGTCCAATCAACTATATCGCAGCCAGGCAAATATCCCGCCAGAGGGGATCCAGAACCGCTGTTCAGGTTTTGCAGCTGTGCACACACTGCTCACTGCGGGAAAAGGACAGCGGATTTCAGAGCGCGCTGAGCGGGGGACTCAGTGTTTCGCGTCTTCCCTGTTCTGCGGGCGCGCGGCCTGCACCTTTATCAGCGCGGGCTCCGCGAGGACATCGACGCCTTGAGCCTGACAGAATCCGGCAATTTTGAGAAGAGTCTCTTCGGAGATAATATGCTCCATTCGGCAGGCGTCCTTTTCGGCCGTCTCCGGGTTTACCTTAAGGACATCGCGGAGAAAGGCGGTGAGAATCTCGTGGCGGTTGCGGATGGCCGAGCTCACGACTTTCCCCTCCGCGGTCAGAAAAACTTCGCCATAATTCTCGTGTTCGATAAAGCCGCGCTTCTCGAGCTCATGGAGGGCCATGTGCACCGAGGGCTTTGTAACGCCGAGTTCATTCGCGATGTCTGTGACCCGCGCGATGTGGCTCCTCTCATGGAGGACACTGATCGTCTCGAGGTACATTTCGAGGCTCTCGGTCACTCTTGCACACCCCCCTTTGGCACTGTGATTCGGAATCAGTCCGAGACAGGCTGTTTTTCCGCGTCCAGTGAGGCCAGGGCCTCTTTGAGCCCGGCTGCGAACTGATCCGGACAGGAGGTGGGCTTGAAGCCGCAGCGGATACCCTCGAGTTTCTTCTGGGCTTCGCGGGCGTCCATCCCTTCGACCAGATGGGATATCCCCTGAAGATTGCCGGAGCAGCCCCCGTCGAAGCTTACATCCCTGATAATTCCGTCTTCGAGCGTAAAGCTGACGGAGGCGGAACAGGTACCGACATTGACGTGGGTAAATCTCTTTGTCATAGCGGCTAAGTATACCCAAAGCCGGGCTTTTCGTAAATCAATAATGCCATTAAAGGACAATTATATGTCCTTACAGACTGAAGAGATGAGAGCGAAGATGGCAGCAGAGCGCTATTTTAGGGTAATATTTACCCATCCGCATTTCTCGCTTCCCGGCGCGCAATAGTTATGCTATGTTTTAGATATAGAATATTTCACCGTTTTCCCCTGTTTCCTCCATTATTAGCTGAAAAAATCTGGAAACAGGAAATAAACCATATCTAGGAGGAGCCAATGAAACGAAGTAAAAAACAATTGCTCGCTCTCTCGGCTGTTGTCCTTCTTTTGGCGTCATGCGCGACAAAGCCCAAGACGCCGGAACCGGAACCCCAGCCTCAGCCCGAAGTCCAGCAGCCCGCGCCCCAGCCGGAGCAGCCCGCCGTTTCACAGGATGAACTCGATTCTCTTCTTGCCCAAGCTCAGGCCGAGAAGAAGCGGGCCTTCGATCTCAAGCTCAATGATCTTATCCCGGATGAGTACAAGACAGCCGATGCTGCCTATGCCGAGGGCAAGGCATCCTATGACGCAAAGGACGGGGCAAAAGCCAAGGATCAGCTCAGCACCGCCATCTCTCTCTTCAAGGCCCTGAACGAAAAGGGTGTTGTCCAGATTGAGGGGCAGAGGAAGAAAGCCGCCGACGAGCAGAAGGCTGCCGGTGAGAAGTCCGGCGCCGATGCCGCCTTTGCCAGCCGCTGGGAAGCCGCCAACAAGGCCTATGCCGATGCCGATGCGGCCGCTCAGAAGGGCGATCACGATGCGGCTATCGCTTCCTACGAAAGAGCCCGCGCGATCTATGAACTCGCGTACAAGCGCGAAAAAGCCAGCACACAGCGCGATACTATCAGCGAAAAGAACTATTCAAGCTGGGATGCAGGCAACTTCGACCTCGCCGAGAAGAAATACGCCGAGGAAGAGGAGACCTATGCCGCTATCGGCGACAGCGCTTCCGACGCCAGCAAGAATGGCGATTCCATCGCCAAGGCCAACGACAGCCTCGATGAGGCTATTCTCCGCTACAATCTTGTTATCCAGAAGGGCCGCGAAGGCGTAGCCGGGGCGAACAAGCAGAAGAGTGACGACGCCAAGGCAGAATCCGATTCGGTCAAGGCCAGTGTCGCGGTAAAAGACGATTACGCGGCCGCGCAGGCTGTGTATCAGGAAGCCATGGATGCCCTCGACAAGAAGGACTACGAGACTGCGGCTTCCAAGTTCGAGGAAGCTGCCACGCTTTTCGGCCAGGTCTATCAGAGCGCTGCTGCCAAAAAGGCTGCCGCTGATTCGGCCATGAAGGCCGCCGAAGCTGCTTCACAGGCAAGCCTCGAAAAGGCCCAAGAGGCCGATTCCAGCTCGGGCACCAAATAAGGCAGGAGGAAAAACGATATGAAACGCATTGTACGCACTGCACTTATCGGCCTCCTCATGGCCACAGTTATTTTCGCGGCCGGCGCCGAGAACCTCAGCGATAATGAGTACTATAAGAAGAGCGTCGAGCTTAAAGCCGCGGCTGCCAAGGCCTATGACGAGGGCGATTATGACGCCGCTGTAAAATACGCGCAGGAAGCCCAGGAGAACGCCAGGCTCTCCGATGAATATGTAGACAAAATTCTCTCTCAGCGCGCCGCCGACAAGTCTATCCAGGCCGCAAAAGACAGAATGGCCTGGGCCGATTCGGTGGGAGCGAAAAACACCTATCCGACTGAGTACAGCAAGGCCCAGGAAGAGATGGATGCCGCCAATTCGAGCTATTCCGCCGAACAGTACAAGGATGCGAAGGATCATGCAGACGCTGTTGTGGCTGCCCTCGCCGATGTAACAGAGACCCTGCCCTTCCCGAAGTACTACACGGTCAGGCTTATTCCCGAGAAGCGCGACTGCCTCTGGAATATCGCCGGCTATCCTTTTATCTATAACAATCCGGTCAAGTGGACCAAGATCTACGAAGCCAATAAAAAGAACTTCCGCGATCCGTCCAACCCGAACCTTATCTATCCCGGCCAGGTTCTTCTTATTCCGAGCCTGAAGGGTGAAGAGAGATCCGGGACCTACGATCCCGAGAAGACCTACCCTGTCCTCCCGAGAAAGTAATTTTTAAGTATGATGATTTCCGCATGCCCTCCGGCCTTTGGGCCGCCGGGCAGCGCGGAAAAAGCCGCCCGCGGGCAATGCCGCCGGCGGCTTTTTTTGTCAGTCTCGGCGGCGTTCAGGAGCGGTCGGCGGCAAATACTATTCCCGCATCCCTGCGCGCTCTGGTCAGAATCTGCATAACCAGCCGCGAGTGTTTAAGAAGACGCGCGCATTCATCATAATTATTATTTTTTACAATCTCTTCAAAAGCCCTGAATTCGGCAGCCATCCGGTGTTCCCCGCTTCCCTGTGCGGTGCTCAGGTCTATAAGCACTTCCTGTCCCGCTATCGAACCGCGGATCCCGACTGGATTGTTGGGCGGGCCCACAATCTCAAGCCAGCCCTCTTCGCCCTGCACAATAACAAATGAGGGGCCGCTGGAATCTTTGGCGGCGGAACAAACCGCGGCAAAGCCGGGATAATCGAGGACGAGCACGCCGCTTGTATCTATTCCATTGGGTCCTCTGCGTGCATGGTAGCTCACCGAGGCAGGCCGGCCAAAGAGCGCGCATACATAATGGAGGTTGTACACATTGAGATCGTAGAGAGCACCTCCCGAATAGCGCGGATCGAAGACCGGCAGCACTTCGCCCTCCAGATAGGCCTTGTACCGGCTCGAAAACTGAGAGTAGCTGCACTGCACAAGCCGTATCTGGCCGAGGTCCCTGAGCCTCTCTCTGATCAGGGCGAGAGGCGGGGAGAAGAGCACCGAGGCGGCCTCAAACAGGAAGAGCTTCTTCTTCGCCGCTGTCTCTATAAGGCCGTCGAGTTCATCTGCGGTCGAGGTAAAGGGTTTTTCGCAGATAACACTGAGGCCCGCCTCGAGTGCCGCCTGCGCATATTTATAATGGAGACTGTTTACAATTCCAAGATAGACAGTATCGGCACAGCCGCTGCCGAGCAGCTCTTCATAGCTGGAATATATTTTTCCAATTCCAGCGCCCGACGCGAGGGAGGCCGCCTTTTCTGCACTCTCGGGGCGCGAGCATATGGCCCTTACTTCGATGCCAGACACCGCCGCAAGGACAGGCAGAGCCTCACAGACAATTTTTCCTGTGCCGACCACAGCGAGTTTCATACTGAAACGCCTTCTATCGCCGCGGCCAGGGCGGCCGGAGCGGCCGCCCCCAGCCGCTAGAGTCTGCCGCCCTTCGCGAAATGCCGCGCGAGCGCAGCCACCATATACCCGTGATCCAGAGTGCCGCCAGTCTCGCGGATAGAATGCATCGAGAGCAGAGGTGCGCCGATATCGAGGGTCTTTATGCCGCAGTGCGCCGAGGAGAGCGGACCAATGGTCGATCCCGGCGACATATCGGCGCGCGACAGGTACTTCTGGCAGGGCACGCCGGCTTCCTCGCAGATAAGGCGGAAGCGCCCCTCCGCTTCGGCGTCAGTTGCATAGCGCATATTGGCGTTCAGCTTTACCGCAGGGCCGCCATTCAGGCAGGGCGAGAAGCGCTCGTCGAACTTGCTCGCATAGGAGGGATGATAGGCCTGGGCCACATCGATCGAGATGGAGAAGGACTTTGCGATCGCGCGGTAAAAATCCTCTGTGCCTGTATGCTGAAGTGCGGAGACGCGGGCGAGCATATCGCGCAGGAAGCTCGAATCGGCGCCCTGAATGCTGCGGGAACCGATCTCCTCATTGTCGAAGAAAAGAGCAAACTGGCCATGTCCGGCCGGCGGCGTAGAGAGGAAGGCTTCGAGCACCGCATGGCAGCCGCTGAGATCGTCCAGTCTGTAGCCGTTTATCAGCTCATTGTCCGGTCCAAAGACCGCGGTCCGGGCTGATTCAACAAAGAAAAGATCAGCGCTGAGTATCTGCGCCGGATCTACGCCGAGTTCGGCTCCAAGCATTTTTCCGAGAGCTCCGGGCTGAAGACCGCCTGACAGAGACGCGGCATCGGATGGCGCGGAGGCTGCAGCGCTGGGCTGAGCGGCCGAAAGCAGGACAGGCAGATTGTCCTGCGCATTGTATTCAAATCCCTTGTTTATATCGCGGTTCAGATGGATGGCCAGGTTGGGAATTATGCCTACAGGCCTGCCAAAGTTGACGAGCCTGAGATCGAGACTGCCCGAGGAGTTCTTTACGGCGACTCTTCCCGCAAGTGAAAGCGGTCTGTCGAGCCAGGTCGAGACAATGGGGCCTCCATAGATCTCGACAGGCACCCGCTCCATACCTCCATCGATCATCGATTTGCCGTAGCGCAGCTTGAGGCCGGGGCTGTCTGTATGCGCGCCCGCGAGGGCAAAGCCCTCCTCGGCGGGGGCTTTAAGGCCGGGGCGGAAGGCGATCAGGGCCGTCCCGGAGCGCACCACAAAATAGGTGGCACCAGGCTCAAGCTTCCACTCAGCTTTTTCATCGAGGCGTTCGGCTCCCGCGGCAAGCAGGGCCGCAGCGATATTGTCCACCGCGTGAAATGCCGTCGGCGAAGCATCCAGAAAATCAGAGAGTCTTTTAACAAGCGCGTTCTGCATATTCATCCTCCCTTTGGTGCACAGTACTTAATATCAACTGCCCAATTCAAAATTTTTCCGGCCGGCGTCCTGCACATCCGATCCGCCATCCGCCGGCGGGGCGGGCGAAAGGAGCTCCGACTTTCCGACACGGCGTGCCGAGTCGCGGCTTTCAAAATAAAGGGCGATGAGCTCTGCCCTGAGCTCGGCGAGTCTGGCTCTGTAATCGCCGCCCGGCCCTCCGCTCTCGGCTACAAGAGCAGCCGAAGCGGCCTTAAGGCCAAGGCCGCGTTTTTCGGTGAGATATTTCAGCCTGAATATCAGTCTTATATCCGATTCAGAATAGAAGCGCCGTCCAAATTCATCCTTGCGCGGATCGAGGAGGGGGAGAACCTTCTCCCAGTGTCTGAGCGTGGAGGCAGGCAACCCCGTCAGCGACTCAACTTCCCCGATCCCGTAGGATGCCATGCTCTACTTCTTCCCGAAGAAATCGCGGCCTGCCTGCCGCGAAGCTCTGAGCTCGACGGTGAGGGGCACAAGATCATAGCCGAGTTCAGTCCTGATTTTATTGCGCAGGAAGGCGATATAGGCCTCCTTTACCGCTTCTGGCCGCGTCACAAAGAAAATAAAATGCAGCGGATTTACACTGCTCTGGACAGCGTAGCGCAGTTTAAAGCGGGTACGCGTACCGATTGGCGGCGGCGTTTCGTCTATCCAGGCAGAGACGGCGCGGTTAAGAACGCTGGTCTCAGTCTCTTTGCAGAGCTCGGCATGAACACTCACAATTGTGTTTAAGAGCTTATCTACGCCCGTCCCCTCTTTTGCCGAGAGTGGAAGAACCGGGGCATAGGAGACCTGTCCGAAAAAGTAGCGCAGCTTGTCCCGCGCGGCTTCGAAGGCATTTTTTATATCAGGCATTTCGTCCCACTTATTAAGAGCGAAGATAATACCTCTGCCTTTTTCGACAGCGAAGGCGGTTATTTTTTTATCCTGCTCGGTCAGGCCCTCTTTCGCGTCTATCATAAGTATGACAATATCGCACTCATCTACTGTTTTAATTGCGCGGTTTACCGAATAATACTCAACATCTTCGGTAACTTTTTTCTTGCGGCGAATGCCCGCCGTATCGAGAAGAACAATGCGGCGCTTCTTCCATTCAAAGGCGCCTTCGACAACATCCCTCGTAGTACCCGCGATATCGCTCACAATACTTTTATCTTCCCCGAGCAGGCGGTTAAGCAGGGTTGACTTGCCGGTGTTGGGTTTGCCCATAATAGCCACGCGGATCTCATCGCTGCTGAACTCAACCTTTTTTACGCTGGAAAAGTCGAGATGCGCGACAATCGCGTCTTCGAGTTCGCCGATGTTGCGGTTGTGCTCGGCCGAGATAAAGAGCATGGGCTTAAAACCCCAGCGCAGGTGAGCGTACACAAGAGCATCGCGCTCGGGGCTGTCCGCTTTATTTACAACTAGTATCAGTTTATCGGCATAGCGCCTGAGCATCTGAGCGAATTCCTCATCCTCGGGCGTGATTTCGACCGCGTCTACGAGGAAGAGTATAAGGTCGGCCTTTTTAATGGACTCGAGGCTTTTTTCCACAACGAGAGAATCGAGGCCTTCGCGCTCCAGTTTGAAGCCGCCAGTATCCACAAGTCTCAGCCGCTTTCCGCTCGCTCTGAACTCACAGACAGCCTCGACAGGGTCGCGCGTCACACCGGGAGTGGGGTCCGTAATAGCCCGTTTTTTATGGAGAAGCCGGTTAAAAAGAGTCGATTTGCCGACATTGGGTCTTCCGGCTATTACCACAAGGGGAAGGCCTTCGTAGCGGACGCGCCTCTCGGGGGTCTCGAGATCGAGGGCCTCTTCCGCCACGGGAAGAGCGCTGCCAGCCTCGCCTCCGACTGCGGCGCTTTCAGGAAGCTCCGCTTCGGCGCCGCTGCCACGGAGTCGGGCCTTCTCGCCCGCCGCCGCCCGCCGCCCTGGGCCTTCACCCCGGAGCGGGAGCCCTCTGGGGCTTTTGGCGCCGCCACGCACAGGCGCCGTACCACGCACAGGCAGCCCGTCAGGGCTTCTCTTCCCGCCCTGGCTTTTCCCGGCCTCGGCCTTCCGTTCTGCCCCAATCCTCGCGGCGCGTTTTTTCGCCGCCGCTTTTTTCTTTTCCTGCCTGAAGCTTGGCGGTTTGACCCGCGAAGACTTCGGCGCCTGTTTCTTTGCCATCACACTGCTCCATCGAAAAAAATAAGCGCTGCGGCCCTGCACCGCGGCAGTCTAGATGCCGAGATGCCCGCCGCTCCGTCCGGGGACTATGGCCGCGGTGCGCGCTGCAAGGTACTCAGATATCTCTGCGGCGGTCGACATGCCAAGGGCTTTTTGGGCTGCCTCTCTGGCGTCCGCCATCTTTACCGAGCGGATAATGCTCTTTACGGGCAGAAGCGAGGCACTCGACATCGAAAATTCCTTAAGGCCAAGCCCCAGCAGAAGAAGGGCGGCAGCGGGATCCGAGGCCATCTCACCGCACATCCCGACTGGTATGCCAGCAGCCGCTCCGTTGTCTATGGTCATCTTGATAAGGCGGATAACAGCCGGGTGGAAGGGTCTGTACAGATAGGCAACCTTTTCGTTTCCGCGGTCAACCGCCACAGTATACTGAATCAGATCATTGGTGCCAATTGAGAAGAAATCGGCATTGCGCGCGAGGATATCGCTGGTAAGCGCTGCCGAAGGCACTTCTATCATAATACCGACTTTAATTCTGTCCGGCACCTTCTGGCCGCGGCGTCTGCATTCGCCATGGGCTTCCTCGAGCAGTGCGCGCGCCCTTTCCAGCTCTGAGGGACCCGAGATCATCGGGAACATGATGCGCACATCGCCAAAGGCTGCCGCACGCAGAATGGCTCTGAGCTGAGCGAGGAAAATATCTTCTTTGGCAAGGCAGAAACGGATAGCCCTCCAGCCGAGCAGAGGATTTTTCTCATTGGCTGCGCCCAGCTCGGGCAGCACCTTGTCGCCGCCGATATCCAGGGTGCGAATGGTCACCGGTCTCCCCTTCATGGCCTCGACGACGCGCTTATAGGCCTCAAACTGCCCTTCTTCGCCGGGCACATGGCCGGGCTGGAAAAAGAGAAACTCCGATCGGAAAAGGCCTATCCCCTCCGCACCATGGGCGAGGGCGGCTTCCGCTTCCTCGGGCACCTCAATATTGGCCTTGAGGGCAACCCTTTCACCGTCGGCTGTCTCCGCAGGCAGATCTCTGAGCGCTCCAAGTCTGGCCTCCCGTTCATGGGCCGCGCTCTGTTCTGAGGCAGCCGCTTCGAGAGTCTTGGCATCGGGCGAGGCGACAAGCAGCCCACTGGTTCCATCCACCACGAGAGGCTCCCCGGGGCTGAGCTCGGAGAGAAGCCCCCTCACGCCGAGAACAGCGGGAATTTCAAAGGCTCTGGCCAGAATGGCAGCATGGCTTGTGCGGCCGCCTGCCTCCGTCACAATAGCCTTTACCCGGTCACGCCGTATCGTGAGCAGGTCGGAGGGTACGAGGTCGCTGGCGACGAGAATAACATCCGAATCGATGGCCGAGAGATCCTGCTTTGCGGTGGGGCTGAGATGAGCCAGAATCCGCCGCGATACATCGTGGATGTCGGCGGTCCGGGTCTGAAGATAGGGATCCTCAATACCGCCCATCTTTTCGACCAGCTCGCGCTCGAAATCGACAATAACGCTCTCAATATTGCGGTGGTTTTCCCTGAGTCTTTTCTGGATTCCTTCGGAGAGCTCGGGATCGTTCAGCATCAGGAGGTGGGCATCGAAGATCGCAGCCTGATCCTTGCCGGCTGTCTCCCTGGCTCTGTCGCGGAGGGCTTTTACTTCCTCGGATGACTGAGCGACCGCTTTTTCAAAGCGTTTCCATTCAGAATCCAGCTTGTCGGCGGGAATTGAATAATCCGGGACAGCAAGCTCTTCCTCCCGGTATATAAAAGCCGGTGCTGCTGCGACGCCGGGTGAGGCGGCGATGCCACGGTATTCTCTCATTGATTAAGACACTAACAGAAAGACTCAAGGCCTGTCAAAGGCAGGACAAGAGAAGGCCCTCCCCTCGCCCTTGAGATGGGCCGCCTTGAGCTCAGTGGAGAAGAATGGCCGGATTCATAAGGCGGCCGTTTTTATAGATAGAAAAGTGGAGGTGGGGCCCGGTGGAATAGCCAGAATTGCCCACAGCCCCGATCCGCTGGCCCATGCCGACAGCCTGGCCCGCCCGCACATAGATGGCGCTGAGGTGGCCGTAGAAGGTCTGATAGCCTGAATGGTGGACAATGCGGATATAGTTGCCAAAAGTTGAGGAATAGCCTGTCTCCGCGACCCTGCCCTCCATCGCCGCCCCTACGCCAACGCCCATGTTCGAGGCAATATCGAGGCCCGAATGGAAGCTGCGGGAGCCGGTAAAGGGGTCGTTGCGCCAGCCATAACGGCTGGAGATATAGCCGCGGACAGGCCAGCGGAAGAGGTCTCCATTGATCTCCCTCAGCTTGAAGCTGGGGAGGCGGGCATCGGGCAGGAATACAACCTTGCCTGCGGGAAGCTCGGTGCTCATAAGGCCATTTGTCTCTATTATTGAATCCTGATTGATATCATAGCTCGAGGCGACGCTGTCGACTGTATCGCCGGCCTTGGCTGTATAGAGGATACCAGCCATATTGGGCACCTTGAGTATCTGCCCCGGATGCAGGGCCCTTGTATTTTTAATGTTATTAAAACTAACAATGCTGTCTATCGAAATATCGTATTTGTCAGCGATGTCGCCTACGGTGTCGCCAGAGGCAACCGTATAGGCCGTATAATAAAGGCCCCTGTCTTCCTCATTGGGATCGCTGACATCATCTCTGACATCAGGGCCTATGGCTGCTCCAAGGCCGCCGACCGAATCCTGCGCTGCGCCGCTCAGAGATTCGAAAGTGCTGGCCGAGCCAAGAAACACAACTGTGATAAAAAGGAAAAAAGCGAATCTGCCGAGATTTTTCTTTGTGGCGACCCTGACGATAAATTCTGAATCCTCTTCACTGTTTTGTTTCATGATCGCCAAGGTCCCCTTCCTCATTGGTGGATTAACCCTGCCATTCTATAGCCAGAGCCGCAGAAAACGCAAGCCAAGATCGGACAGGCCGCCTGCAGTGCCTTTTCTTCAGCATATATATCGGCCTTTCAGGACATCAATGTGAGTTTTTAGCCGTTTTCTGGCTGTTCTGAGCCAGTTCTGCCTTAAACTCGGCTATCTCTTTTCCGCTTTCGGCTGCAATTCCGGGCAGCCCCGCGAGACGCTCCGCCCTCAGACTGCTGTCAAAACCATCCGCCATATTGAAGCGAAGCTTGAGCTCCAGCACGCGCAGCACTGCCTCGTCGAGCCGTGATTCGGGCAGATCGCCCGAAACAAGAGCGGCCTGGATTGCCTTTTTCACCTGGAGCGCGCCCTCATCCTCGGTGAGCATGAGGAGATCGGCGCCGGCCTTGAGTGCAGCCACGGCAGATTTTTCGGGCTTCATGCGGTTCATCAGTGCGCCCATATAGAGGTCATCGGTGACTGCGAGCCCCTCAAAGCCCAGCCTGCCCCGGAGTTCATCCTGAATAAGCACCGGAGAGAGAGTCGCAGGCTCGGCGCTGTCGAGGGCCGGTACGAGGACATGGGAGAGAAGGATACAGGAGACGCCTGAGTCCCGGGCAGCGGCAAAACGCGCGAAATACTCTGTATCCAGCTCCTCCCGGCTGGCCTTGATGCTCGACAGGCGTTTGTGCGGATCGGAGGCCGCATTGCCCGGAAAATGCTTGGCCGCGGCGCCGACTCCCGCGGATTCAAGCCCGCGGATATAGGCTCCAGCTGTGAGGTCCACCAGGGCTGGATCCCTGCCATAGACACGGGTCCCGAGGAAACGGGCATTCTCGTCATTCCCGGTCTCGACCACTGGCGCCAGGGCCAGATTGATACCCAGAGCCCTGAGCTCGAGCCCCGCCCTGCGTCCGAGGAGAGCGGCAAAGCGGGGGCCATCGGCCAGGCCCAATCCGCCTACCGAGGCGGCGGAGGGCACAGCCGTGACGCCTTTTTTAAAGCGGAATACCGTCCCTCCCTCATGATCGATGGATACAATAAGGGGCAGCCCCGAGTGCGATTCCGCCGCAGCGTCCTGGAGGCCCGCGATAAAGCCGCCCAGAGCCGCTGTATCTGTGCCGATATTGTCGGCGAAGAGGATAACGCCGCCGGGCCCCAGTTCCCGTATCAGGGCTCTGGCCGCTGCGCCGGGTCTCGTCCGGCCTTCAATCCCGATAAGCAGGACCTGTCCGCATTTGTCCTCCGGGCTGAGAAGAGCCAGTTCCTCTCTGGCCTCAGCTTCAAAATGAGAAGCGCTTTCAGGCGGCGGAGGAAGGCCATAGTCGGGGACAGGGCTCTGTCCCTGGCTGGTCAGCAGGATGAGGGAGGAGAGGCAGATGGCACATAGAATGACAGTCAGGGGGGCTTTTCGTTTCATATCTGAAGCCTGCCCTACTCTAGCGCAGCCCTGCGGCGGGGGACAAGTCTTTGGAAGGCGGCGGGGCTGGATGTCCATGGACGGGCCGCCGCCGGCCTAAGGCCGGGGACTGGACAACAGGGAGCAAGTCGCTGTCTACTAATGAAGTATGAAGGACAAGGTGGCGCAGAAAGCCAGGCGCGCGGAGCTGCATGCCGGCAAAAAAGCCGAGCATGAGCAAAGGCGCGCGGACCGGAAGGCCCGGAAGGCAGACAAGGCCAGATCGCGTGCGCTCCGCAGGCAGGAAAGGCTCGAAAAGCTGGCGGCTGAACGGGCAGCCCGTGTTGTCGCGCGCAGGCCGGGCGATATCGCCGCGGGAACCGTGCATATTGTCGGCGCGGCCTTTGCCCTGGCCTCGGCTCCCGTTCTCATTGTAAAGGCTGCCGCCTCCCAGCGGGCCGATATTATTGTCGGCGCTTCGCTCTACTCGGCCACCCTTCTGTACTACTTTGTAATCTCTGCTGTCGCCCATCTTCTCAAATATGAAAAAGCAAGGCGGGTTCTCAACACACTGGATCTCGCCGGCTCCTACTTCCTGGTGGCAGGTTCGTGGACGCCTCTCTGCTTTTCCGTCCTCAAAGGCCCCGAGGGCTGGGTGCTCTTTGGCCTTCTCTGGGGCTTCGCAATCTGCGATTTTATCGCCTCGCTTTTCTACATTGGCAGACTCAAGGATCTCGCGCTCAACGCCTATTACGTGCTCTTTACTTTTATTGTGCCGCTTCTGCCCTTCTGCCACGAGAAGATGAGCGATGTGCTCTTCGCGTGGATTCTCCTCGCGGGTGCCCTCTACTGCTTTGGCCTCAGTTTCCGCTCGCGCGACACCATGCCCTACCAGCACAGCATCTGGCACAGCTTTACGGTCGCTGCGTCGATCTGCCATTTTTTCGGGGTCTTGAGCCTCCACTACTGACCGGGGACGGTGAAATCCAGGAGAACCACAATGAGATACAGCCCGCTTTGCCTCAAAGTCTGCGCGGCAGCCCTGCTCGCGGTTCTCTGTGTTTCGGCGGCTCAGGCTGCCCCTTCGCGGCTTCCGAGCGTATCGACAGAATCCACCGCAGTCACTGACCGTGCCGCCCTCGATGTCCGCGCTTTTGGCGACAATGGAGAGCTCGAAGGTCTCTATGGCGGCGCAGAAGTCTATATCGATGGCAGCTCGGCGGGCTGGACCCGTTACTCCTCCGATTCCATTCTGCCTGGCACCTATCTGATCGAAGTGCGGGCGCGGGGCTATTACGCATCCTCTATCACACTCACCCTCTCCGCAGGGACAAGATACAAGCTCATATTTTCACTGCAGCCCCTTACAGGCATAGCCGATATCGAGGTGGAGCCCTCCGGCGCTGCCCTCTCGATCGACGGAAACGCTGTGGGGCCAGGCTCCGTCGAGATAAAGACTGGCAGCCACCAGCTCAGGGCGGCGCTCTTCGGCTGGGAAACGCAGCTGATCAATTTCGATATCGCCGAAAATTCGGTCACAAAGCTGAGCATTGCGCTCAGGCCTGCAGCCTTCTCAGTGGACAATCTCAGTCTGAGCCAGAGCCGCTTTAACCCGCTCAATTCGGGGCGCTTTGGCGGGGAGACAATAGGTTTTGAGGTAAGCTCTTTCGGAAGCGCCGATCTCAGCATAGAAGCGCCCTCAGGGGAGACAGTATTCCAAAAGCACTTCGCTTCCTTTGATACATGGAAGCAGGCTGCGGACTGGAATGGGAAGACCGCAGAGGGACAGCCCTTCGCCGACGGACTCTACACGGTGAGGCTCAGGGCCTGGGCCGCCGGATCAGGCCCTGACAGCGCTCCTCTGGAGCTCAAAGAATCATTTACAATTGATTCCAGTCTTGTTATCGGACCTTTTGAATCCCAGGGCGGAAGCCGCGGACTGCTCTATATGGGCAATCCCTGGCCCATCGCCACGAGGCTCTGCTCTGCTTCGATAAAGGCCGAAGAAGCGGCCGATCTGTCGGCCGCTCCCTTTATAAATTTTGCCTTTCAGTTTGAATCCTCGGCGTTCGGCATTGGCGCAGAGGCTGCCTTCAGGCCTGAATCGGGCAGCGCAGCTTTTTCGGCGGCTCTCGGATTCCGCTATTCCTTTTCGAAGAGCAATGCGGCCTTTGCCTGGGCCGGCCAAGTCCGCGCTCTCTATTCCTCGAGCTCCAGCGCGGCATCGGGCTGCGAGACAGGTGCCAGCTCAGCGGGCTTTGGCGTCGAGGCGGCACTTCCCTTCGCCTTCAGGACAGGTATCCTTAAAATCGGGCTCGAGCCGGGCGGCATCCTCACTATTCCGCTGTCTGGCACAGTGAATGAGCGCCTTCTGCTCGGAGGCGGCCTCTGGCTTGGCGGGAGTGTCTGGGAAGCGGGCCTTTCGGGCAAAGCGCTCTGCGCCGCGGACAGCAGCTTCGGCCTTGCCGCGCCGCTCTATGCCGCCATCGAAGGGCGCTGCTTCGCAGGCCCCGATTCATTTATTATCTCCGGAGGAGCGACCGCGGCTATCGAGCCCGGCGTATCGGCCGATTTCGGAATCACTCTCGGCTTCGGACTTATTTTCTAGAAAAGGATGCACAGCGCTATGTCTCTCACTTCCCAGAAGGGCGCGGGACGGCCCTGGCCCTATGGGCTCTGCTACTTCGCGGTCTTCGCTGTCTACGGCATTGTCTCGCCCTATCTGCAGCTGCTGCTGCAGGGATTGGGCTACAGTCCTTCTCTGGTCGGTCTTTTCCTTAGCCTCTTCGAGACTGTCGGCATAATCGCGCCGCTTGTCATCTCCAACAGTCAGAAGCTCTCTTCCCGCGGAAGGCTCGTGCTGTTTGGAACATCGCTCGCCGTGCTCCTCTCCCTGCCGGGCTTCGCGCTGATACGGAGCCCCGCTGCCACAGCTCTCTCCGTAGCCCTGCTCGCCATAGGCGTAAAGACCATGGTGCCCTTTATGGACGCAGAGTCAGTCTCCTACCTCAAATCCCGCGCGGAGAGCGGTGCAAAGGGCAGGGTCAGCTATGGCAGCCTGCGGGTAATGGGCTCTATCGGCTTTATCTTCGCATCCTTCCTCTTTGGCCGGCTCTCGGCGGAGGATCAGGGAAAACCCGAGGCCATCTCTCTGGCCATAGGCATAACGGTGGTATTTCTTGTGCTCTGTCTTTTTTCCCTGCCCGCCCATGCGGGCAGCAGGGGCGGCGCGGCTCAGCCTGTGCGGACTGCCACCCCGCCAGCTCAGACTGCTGTCCCGCCAGTGCAGACTGCCACCCCGGCCCCGCAGGAGGCGGAGCAGGTCCGCGCGCGGAGAGGAGCGGCCCGGAACTTCGATCCGCTCTTCTTTCTCGGCCTGATTATCATCGCTCTGAACCGCCTCGCCATAGTGCCCGCTACTTCCTTTATCTCGCTCTATGTGCGCGATGAACTCAGGGCCAACGATGTCGGATGGCTCTGGTCACTCTCAGCGGCGTCAGAGATACCCCTGATGATTTTTTCAAGCGTCATAATAGGCGCTATCGGCCCGATGGCCTCGGTGGCGATAGCATCAGGGGCAGTGGCTCTGCGCCTTGCTATCTGTGCCTTTTTCCCGAGCGTCGCAGGCGTGGCCGCCGGCCAGCTGCTGCACTCGCTCTGTTTTGGCCTCTTCTACCCCGCCGCCGTCGCCTTTGTCGCCGAACGTGTGCCCGAAGAGAAGCGGCCTCTGGGCATGGCGCTTTTCTCGGGTCTCGCTGTCGGTCTTCCAACAGTGCTGGGCAATGCCCTTGGCGGCTTTGTCGCCGAACATCTCGGCTACCGGACGCTTTTCCTGTCCTTTATCGGTTTCGCCATTGCCTCAGTGCTGCTCTATCTCTTCACAGCTCATAAATTTACAAAGCGTACAATCTAGCCTGGGCACGGTGCACGGTCCCCTAGCTGCGCTCTTTCATCAGTCTTTCGGCAAAAAACAGAGCGACCGCCATCAGCGCATGGTCGAAGGGCGGCGTGCCCATCTTCTGCTCTACCTCGGAGACGGGCACCAGAAAGGCATCGAGAACTTCGTTCGGGTCGAGCTTCTGGCCGCCTGAGCCCGAGAGGCCCGTCGCAAAAAACACATTGAAGTGATTGTCCATAAGCGCGGGATTGGGCCGGACTGAGCAGGCACGGATTATGCTCTGTGCTTTGCAGCCTGTCTCCTCGAGGAGCTCCCTGGCTGCCGCGTCTTCGGGCTTTTCGTCTTTTTCGACAACGCCGCCCGGGAACTCGACGCTGATCTCGCCCGAGCCATGGCGGTACTGCCGCACCATAAGAAAGGATGGACCATCGGGCCCATCCACAAGAGGGACAACAGTCGCCCAGTCGGGCGCTCTGAGCACCGAAAAGGCCCCCCTTTTGCCCTCGGGGGATTCAGACTCATTCTCCATCAGTGTAAAAACCGGGGTTCTGACCACTTCGCGTGTCGAGACAACCCTCCATTTTCTGCCGCCCAGGCCCTCGCCTGCTACCATATTCTGCTCTCCTCTATTCGGATCCCGAAGATACTAGCCTCCGCGCGGCAGGCAGGGCAAGAAGAGAGCAGGCAGGGGCCCTCGCTTGTGGGAGCTGGGCCCGGCAGGCTACAATCTGGCCCGGAGGCTCTCCATGGAAGACTGGGCTGTAGAATTCCCCGGGGCGGTCACTATCTGCGACCGCGATTTTACCATCATCTATATGAACGACAAGGCCGCGGAGGTTCAGGCAAAACATGGAGGCCGGGCCCTTCTCGGCAAGAACCTGCTCGACTGCCATTCCGAGCGCTCAAAGGGAATAATCCGCGATATCCTTTCCACGGGCAGGACCAATGTCTACACAATCGAAAAACAGGGCGTAAAAAAGCTTATCTATCAGGCTCCCTGGAAGAAAGATGGCAGGATAGCCGGCCTCGTCGAGGTATCCCTCGAGCTGCCGGCCGAACTGCCCCACTATGTCCGCCAGTAGGCGGCCGCATGCGCTGAGCCGCCGGCCCTGGACGGCCGCGCTGGCTGCGCTGCTGCTGTTCTCCGCGGCGCTCTGGGCAGGAGAGACAGCGGCATCCGGAGCCACGCAGAGCGGCACAGGTGTGGCTCCGGGCAGCCTCGATGAGGCAGGAGAGCTGCCGCCTGTAGCGCTTATCAGCGACACCCACTATCTCGCGCGGGGGCTCTATGATGGGGGCGAAGCCTTCGGCCGGATGATCTCCTCGGGCGACGGCAAGGACACAGTCCATATGGACGCCCTGCTCTCGGCCCTTGCATATGGTCTGCCCAAACCTTCAATTCTGATTATCACAGGCGATCTGAGCTTTAACGGCGAACTCGAAAGCCACCGTGAATTCGCAACTCGGCTCAGGAGTCTCAGGGCCGCGGGTGTCAGAACCTATGTTCTTCCGGGCAATCACGATATAGACAACCCCTGGGCCCGCAGCTATCTCGGCAGAACAGCCCGGAAGGTCCCCTCGGTCAGCGCCGCACAGTTTGCTTCGATTTACCAGGACGCCGGTTTTTCGGAGGCTTTTTCGCGGGACAGCGCGGGGCTCAGCTATGCGGTGAGGCCCGCCCCAGGGCTTACCCTCATTCTGCTCGACTCGACTGTCCACGACGGGAACATCAAGGCGGGTTCGCCCGAAGCCTCAGGCTATATCGCCGAGTCCACGCAGAAATGGCTTGCTGCGCGTCTCGACGAGGCCCACGCACGGGGCGACAGGACAATCATCGCGGCCCATCACAATTTTATTACTCATAATTATATGTTTGAAGAAGGCTATACGCTCGACAATGCCGACGATGTTCTCTCCCTGCTCGCTGCGCACGGGCAGACCTGGACATTGAGCGGGCATATCCATATACAGAGCGCTGTCCGGGCCAGTGACGGCAGAACATCGGTCACCGATATAGCGACTGGATCTTTCGCGGTAAATCCTCACAACTGCGCTATTATTAGATATGACAAAAAAGGTGACTGCTTCCACTACGACGCTGTCCCAGTCGATGTGGAAAGGTGGGCAGCCGCGGCGGGGGTAAAAGATCCTGTGCTCCGCGGCTACAGCTCCTGGTCAGCCGGCTACTTCGGCGGCTTTGCCGAAAGGCTTATGGACAGCCTTATTAAAGCGGACGGGGCCAGCCTCAGTGCCGGGCAGGCCGCGGCACTCCGCTCCTTCCTCTCGGAGCTCAATATAAGTTTTTTCGCGGGCCGCGTCGAAGGCGCGGAGCGGACAAGACTGCTGGACAGCGAAGGTTTCAGGCTGCTTAAAAGCCTTCCGCCTTCTTTCCTTTCGCTCTACGCCGATTCAATTCTGAGCGATCCGCCAGAGCTCGACAGCAGCCACCTTGTGCTGAAAGCAGCGCCTCTGCGCTGATATGCCTCCGCCCGGGGCCACCCTCCCTTCAGTCCCTTATCAGCAGCTTTATCATATAGAGTTCGAGATATTTCTCGAGATCTGCGTGGTTCTGTATCTTGAGCAGAGCCGGTGTATCAGCCAGCGTCGAAGCGAGATTGCGCACCCGCTCGAGCGTAAAGGATGAGGCGTTCATGCTCCGGGTCACGCTCCTCAGGTAATCCCTCACGAGGCTGTCCACATCGAGCCTGAGGTTCCGCTTGGCTGTCGGCGAGAGCAGAGTATCCCAGCGGTCCACAAGCTCCGAGAGATACTCGTCTATGCTGTAGCCCGAGGGCACAAGCTGGCTGGCGGCAGTCCTGGCGGCCTGAGAAAAGGCCATGCGCCTGTCCGGCTGCCGGGTAACCTTGCTGGTCTCGCCCTGGTTCTCCTCCCTGCGCTCGGCATCGCTGGTCTGTTTTTCCACTGAGCTGCGTTTTTCCCTTCCCAGCCTGAAGAAAAAGCGCCCGATAAGCCAGAAAGGCGGTATGGAATACCAGAAGGGCAGCAGCATTTTGGCATCCGTATAGACAGACCTGCGCGGCAGATCCAGCAGCTGTTCCAGCGGCAGAAGATCCCCGCGGTAAAAGAGCCGGGCGAGCTGGCCCGAGCTGTCCTTGGATTGGCCTATTTCGGTGTAGACCAGGGGCAGCAGCCTGTCCTTGAGCAGGGCATCGAGCAGGGGATAGCGCTTCTCGACCTCCGAGACGAGCACGGCGTGATAGGCCTTGTCATCGCTCATCGCATCGATCTTGTCATATTCCTCGAGGATGGTCTTCCATTCGTCGACCATCCGGGTGCGGACGCCATCCCGCGTTTCGGCTATAAGTCTGACGGTCAGGGCGAGCATCGAATCCTTGGCCACATAATAGCGCCGCCCCGCTGCGGTCGCGACGATCAGCAGCTCGGGCAGGCGTTTCTCGTCCGACTTGGTGGTCTTCTCCTTGAGGTAGCCCTCGAGCTCTTCCCTCGTATATTTGCCCAGCAGAGGCTGACCGGCTGAATCGCGGAAACCCAGTATCTCTTCCCAGGTAAAGGCCAGCGGCTGCCTGCGCAGGCACTGATCCAGATTTCTGAAAGCCATCTCGAGGTCGGCGTTCTTTCTGGCTCTGCTCTTGTAGAAATTCGCATAGAACTCAGTGACAAGGGCTGACTGATAGGCCGAAATGTCGTCCGAGGTGTGCTCGTCCCGCTTGCCGAGATCGCGCTTCAGAGCGCTCGTAAAATAGGCCCAGAAACTGAAGGTAAAGTCGCTCACCGACGATTTGAGCTCGGAGAGAGCGTCGTAGGGCCTTGTGAGCAGAGCATTGAGCTCGTCCCGGAGCTGTCCTTCTTTGTTGGAAAAGGCATAGCGCAGCTGGTTTTCGATATATTCCTTATTGGAGCCCTGGCGCAGATAATGGCGCACCTTGAAAAGCGCAAACTCGAGCAGCTTGTCCGGCACAAAGGCGCTGGGGATCACTATGGAGCGGATCGATTCTGAAAAGACAATTCTGAAGAGGATGGTGGCCTCGCCTTCCTCCGGTCTGGCTGCCCCTGAAGAGGGAATGGCCGAAGCGCTCGCGAGGTCGGTATCGAGAGACAGGGCTTCAATCCACTGTGTCGGCACCGAGAGGCCAAGACTCTCCTCGTCGGGGAAGGGGATCTCGGGATCATCCTCCATATCCTTATAAACGCGGATAAAGGCGTCGGAGTAGTGTTCGGGGAAGACAATTCTCGAAATCTCATTTCCCGTCTTTGTCAGAGCAAGCCTGCCGCTTTTTTCGGCCGAGATCAGACGGGGAATGAGGACTGTATCGGGATTGATGGCCAGATCACGGTAGACGGCCTCAGTCTGATCCGCCTGATGGGCCTGCCGCTGCACTGCCTGGGCGAAAACGGAGTAATCCAATTCGGTGAGCTTGTTGCGGGAGGCAAAGGCCCGCAGAAGCCGGTAAACATCGATATCCCGCGCCATACTGAATTCCTTGTATTATAATCCTAGCCGCGAAAACCGCACGCAACAAGGGCCACGAAAGGCATAAAAAAAGGACTGCCTCGGATAAATCCAAGGCAGCCCTTTTCCAGTCAGAAGGCTGCAACGCTTTATGGTCGGGTTTTATGCCGATTGTTTCTTCTTTTTTTCTTTCGTTTGTGCGTCGCAATCTTCTTGAGCTTTCTCTTACGTCCGCAGGGCACTTGCGCATCTCCTTCGCGAAGCGATTCGGACTCGAGTGCGGCCCAAGCCGCCGTCGAATTTCGCGGTTTTGATTAAAGCATGTACGGCGATTACACGTCAAGCGGTTGAGGTGGCCTATTCATGGAAAGAGGGGGTGCTTTCCGCTTTTCTATCTTTTCCTTTCGCAATATATTTGATTTTAGGGCTTTTGATGCTTAAAATGGGATTCAGAGGCATAACCTCAAGCCGGCGGTCTTGCAAAGCCGCCTTTCATCGACTATAAACATAGCAGTAGCCCCGGTGTCCCTGTTAATTGAGCGGCCCGGCGAGGTAAAGGAGCGGGAAGCGTATGATCGCAAAATCCGATATGCCGAATATCAACGAAAAGCGCCCCGATGGCATTAAGTCCGACGGCACGCCCTATCGTGTGCTTATTGTGGATGACTCCATGTTCATCGCGAAGCAGCTGGGCCAGATTCTCACCTCCGAAGGCTTTGACGTGGTGGGTACGGCTGAGGATGGCATTGTTGGCATAGAAAAGTATAAGGAGCTTTGCCCGAACGTGGACCTCGTCACCATGGACATCACAATGCCCAAGATGGATGGAGTCACTGCTCTCGAGAAGATCCTTGAATTCGACAAGAACGCGACTATTGTCATGGTAAGCGCCCTCGGCAAAGAGGATGTTGTCAAGAAATCCCTTCTGCTGGGAGCCAAGAGCTATATCGTCAAGCCGCTCGACCGCAAGAAAGTTCTCGAGCGCATTCTCGCCGTTCTCAAGCATTGAGCATCCTGCCGCCTGCATGGCGGCAGACAGATAAAAAAACCGTCCCGGACCGGGACGGTTTTTTTATGCCCCGGAAGGCTCCCTGCGGAGCCTTCCGGCCGCTGGCTATTTGCTCATGCGGGCAAGAAGGCCGTCGACCTTGGGGCCATAGCGCTCGGGCGAACGGGATTTCGCATCCAGAAGATATTTCTTTGCCTCATCGTACTTTTCGGCAGCAAAGGCATTGAGGCCGAGAGCATAGGCCGCGACAGCGGGGTCACAGCCCTTCTCGAGGGCCGCTCTGTAGTAGAAATCGGCGAGGCTGTGATCGCCCGTGCTGTAGGCCACGAGGCCGAGATAGTAGGGCGGAATGTAGGAGGCCGTGTTGATCTTGGCCGCCGCCTCGAAGGAGGAACGCGCTGCGTCATAGGCCTTGTCGGTATAGGATTTGGCGCCCTCGGTGATAAAGTCTGAGAAGGTCTTGCGGCTGCCCAGATAGGAAGTAAAAGCGGCATCCGCCTCGGCGGGGACATACCAGGAAGAGGTTCTGGCAGCGATGGCCGCCTGATTCTCGGTGAGGCTGGCATCCCGGCGCAGCGCGGAGATCGAATCCCAGAGCAGGCGGCTGTAAGCCTTGTCGGTGGTATTCATCAGGAAGGAGGCAAAGGCCCAGGATTCAGGATAGACCACATTGATCGACGAACGGGACTCATCGGGCGTCAGCTCCAGCATCCGGCTGACAGGGAGCAGGGCCTTTTTGGCGAGGAGGCTCTTTACGCTCGGCAGCCAGGCCAGATTCTCGGGGAAGCTGAGCACTCTGCTGCTTGAATCCCAGACGGCCGATTCAAAATAGACGGCAAAGCCATCGCGCATCCAGAGTGGAGGATTGTCTACAAAGGACTTGAGATACTGGACAAAGGCCTGATGCACAAGGCTTGCAGCTGCCTCGGGCCCCTCCTTGGGATAGATAAGGAGCTCGCAGCGCTCGGGGACGCTGTAATAGACATAGACAAAATCGTCTTTTTTCTGTCCGGCTGCCTTCTGGAGGTAGGCGTCAAAGGCATCCTTGGTGGCGAATTCCCTGACTTTGAGCTTGGCCTGAAGAGTGGAGGGATCGAAGCGGAAGGTCTCCGAAAAGAGTTTGAAGAGGGCCTCAAACTCCTCGCTGAGGCCGGCGGCACGCGCCTGGCCGAGCTCTGACGAGACAATGTAGTGAGCGCTTTCGAGGCTCGCGGCGGAATCGGCCGCCGGCTGGGCGGAAGCAGCGGGTGCAGTACCAGTGGCGGGGACAGTCTGGGCGGGAGCGGAGACCGCGGTCCCCGATGCGGGGGCTGTCGCCGCCGGATCTGCACTCGGCGCAGTGGGAAGATCCTGCGCGGAGCAGAGCGCCGCCGAAATGAGCAATGCGATCAGAACGACATACCTGCGCTTCATTGTATTCTCCTGTTATTGTTCGAAAGGATAGAGCAGGGACATATCTGCACTAGATAGTAGCCCGGCGGAAATGGGCTGTCAAACCATGGAAAGCGGGCGGGCAGCCCCGTGTTTTTCCCGGCGGTATCCTACTTTGTCATGCCAAAACGGTCGATGACAATGTTCACTTCCTCTATGAGGATGCCCGTGTAGCGTTCGATATTCTCAATAATATACTCCTGCAGAGCATGGGCCTTGGAGGTGATCTTGGCGCCAAAGGGCACTTCGAGGACCACTGTCAGGCGGTAGCCCTGGGTATCGGAGCGGACATTGATCTTCCGGACACGCACCGTATCATCGAATTCATCGACACAGTGGATAACCATCTGGGAGAGGGCGGTCTCGGAGATCTCCACCCGCCCATGCTTGGAATATTCCGGTCTGACCACCGATTTTTCGTAGAGATGGGAACGGGCGGGAGCCGCGCCGAAGTTTTTTTTGAGAAAGACGCGGATCGAATCGTAGAAAATCGAGGGATAGGTTTTCTTTATCTCGAGCGCGGGCACGGGTATCACATGCTTCCCCTCCACTTTTCTCGAGCGGGTGGCCTGGGCTATCTCCTCGGGGCTCGCGATATCCTCAATCTTTATCACTTTGATCGGATGGGGAAGCTGGAGGCGGTCACAGATCTTGTCGGCCATGCGCTCCGAAGTCGCGATAATGAGTATTTTGCGGAAGCGCTCTTTCTGGAGGGCCCGGGCCACCTCGTCGCGGTGGGCCTTGTCATGGAAAAGCGCAGTCTTGACCGCGGCCATGTAGAGCTGTTCTTTTTTGGCCGACTTGCCCGCGATTATCGTATCGCCCCGGATAAGCAGACCGTCGTCGATAATAAGCTGGATACCGTATTTCTGCGCGACGAGCTTGGCGCGGAAACTCTTGCCCGTGCCGCTCCCGCCGACCAGGGCGTAGACGCGGATGCCTTTTACCAGCCAGAGGGCTTCGCTGAAGAGCCTCAACATGACAGCGTTAAATATAGCCACGCGGAGCACTCCTCCGCAACGGGAAGAGGCCTTCCCGCCCCGGATTTTGCCGATTGAGGGGGCGGAAGGGCCGTTTCCGGTTTTTCTCTTCATACTCATGCTTTTTCCGCCGATTATTGGACGGAGGAGTAAGTGATGATCGAAGATTCCTTTGCCTCGCTCGCCTCGGCGATGAAAAACGAGATAGCAGCCTTTGAGGCCTACACCGCGGGCCAGAAACGCTTTGCCGAAGCCCTGCAGAACAGAGACTGGCGCGAGCTTCAGGAATCCATCAGCCTGCTCGAGGGTATTTCGCAGCGGCTCTCCGAGATAGAGAAGGCCAGGAGCGCTGAGGAAGTCACAATCCGGGCGGCCAGCGGATGCATGGAGTCCAGCTTTTACCATCTCGCTCTCTCGGCTCCCGAACCCCGGCGCACCGAACTTACGGACCTCTACCGCAGGCTTAAAATCGCGGCCATGCACGCGCGCTTTGAAAATGAGACAGCCGGCGCCTACGCAGAGGAGAATAAAAGCCTTCTCGCGGGCGTGCTCGACGCGCTCTTCCCCGAAAAAAAGGGAAATATCTATGGACCTTCTGGCAAAACTGTCCAGGCTGAGCGCGATGCTCTCGTGCTCAACACCGCTCTGTAAGCAATAAGGAGAAGCGGATGCCTTCTACCTTCACCGGTATTGAAATTGGCAGACGGGGCCTTATAGCCCACAATCAGGGACTCACTACTATTGGCCACAACCTCACAAACGCCTCGACCGAGGGCTATTCCCGGCAGCGGGTCGAGCTCGGCGAGATGGTGCCTCTCTATGCGCCGGATATGAGCCGCGAGGAGAGGCCCGGCCAGATCGGCCAGGGCGTCAATATAGAGAGCGTAAAGCGCCTCCACGACGATCTCCTCGAGGGCCGTATCGACAGCCAGACCGGCCTCGAAGGCTACTGGAGTACGAGGGATAAATACATTCTCCAGCTTGAGCAGGTGCATAATGAGCCGACCGAATCATCGGTGCGGACGCTGATGGACAAATTCTGGGACTCGTGGCAGGAACTCTCGCTCAGGCCCGAGGATCTGCCCGCCCGCGAGGCTGTGCTCTCGCGCGGCGAGGCCCTGTCCGAAGGCATCCGCGACCGCTACCGCCGCCTCACCGAGCTGAGGACAACGCTCGATTCCAACATCCGCGGAACAGTCGACCAGGTCAACGATTACACAAGCCGCATTGCAGAGCTCAACAGAGAAATACAGAAATCCAGGGCTCTGGGCGACAACCCGAACGACCTCATGGACCAGCGCGATCTCCTTGTCGAGAAGCTCGGCAGCCTTATCCCGGTTACGGTAGACCAGCGCGACAAGGACGAGTTTATGGTCCATATCGACGGCCGCATTCTCGTGCAGGGCAAGGAAGCGCGGAAGCTCGAGATGGGCGCGCCTGACGAGGACGGCTATACATCACCCATCTGGGCCGATACAAAAGAAGAGGCCAATTTCAGGGGCGGGAGCCTCGGCGCCCTCGTCGAGCTCCGCGATGTCGATGTAAAGGAATCGGTACAGAGTCTTGATACCATGGCTCTGACCTTTACCGATCTCGTCAACGAAAACCACCGCGCCGGCTATGGCCTTAACGGCAAGACGGGCCTCGATTTCTTCAAGGAATGGCCCTTTATCAACAATATCCAGGGCAACTACGACCGCAACGGCGACGGCGCATACGATTCAACCTATGTATACCGCATCACGGGCGGCAACATCCTTACCGCGCAGGAGCAGATCGGCCTAAAGGGCACGATTACGCTCTCGGGCAAGAAGGGCGATGTCCAGATAAACTACAACCCGACTGATACGGTCGCCGACCTTGTGGCACGCATAAACAACGCGGGCGGCGAGGTGACAGCACGCCTCAACCGCGATGGAAAGCTCCAGCTCCGCGCAACGCCGGCGGCCTCAAAGGAAAATCCGAGCTTTGTAATCCGCCATGTTGAGGATTCAGGCTCCTTCCTCGCGGGCTACGCAGGCATTCTGAAAGCCTCGGGTGCGGATGGCGCCTATGACTGGGGAAAGGCCGATGCGGTACAGAATCTGCGTGGAAACGGACTCGATTACGCGACCGCGCCTCTCGCCCACCCCTCCGGCTGGCTCGATGTAGCCCCGGAGATCCAGTCGGATACAGGGTCGATAGCGGCGGGCTTTGGCCAGAACGGGAAGCCGGCGCAGGCGGGCGACGGGTCGGCGGCCCTCGCGATCGCCGGACTCCGCTCCCAGCCCGTTATGGTCGGCTCGCTCCGCACCTTCGACGACCACTTTGCCGAAGAGGTCGCAAAAATCGGTCTCAAGGGCGACGAGGCCCAGAGAGCCAGCGAGACGCAGTCGCGGATTGGCAAAGAGCTCCGCGATCTCCGCTCATCCATCTCGGGCGTAAATATGGATGAAGAGCTCGCCGAGATGATCAAATTCCAGCATGGCTACAGTGCCGCCGCGAAATTCGTCAGCACTATGAACGATATGCTCGACACAATTATCAACAGACTGGGAGTGTAATAAATCATGAGACGCATCAGCACCGACATGATGAACAATGATATGCAGTACTGGACCCGCCGGACAGAGAGCGATCTCTCCTCGATGGGCACAAAGATGGCAACGCAGAAACGCATTCAGGATCTGCGCGACGACCCCCTCGGGGCAGCCAGGGCAGTGCGCTACGATTCCGCAGCCGTGCGTCTTCAGCGCTACGAAAAGAACGCCCAGTACGCCCACGATGAGACAAAGATCGCCGAAGGCTACGCAAGGCAGGCGCTCGAAGTGACCCAGCGCCTCCGCGAAATCGCGGTACAGGGCGCAAACGGCATCTATACTAAGGACGAACAGCGCTATATGGCCCAGGAAGTCGATGAGCTGCTCGGCGAACTCGTAAGTCTCGGCAATTCGAAGGGCCCCGATGGTGCCTATATTTTCTCCGGCGAGAAAACGCAGACCGAGCCCTTCCGCGCCGTAATGAACGCTTCGCCCCTCGCGGGCAAAGAAGTAATGACCAGCGTACAGTATCTCGGATCCAATGGAGGTCCTGCCGCCCAGGTCGCCGAAAACGCGGTGCTGCAGATGCTCCCGGGCGGCAACGAAGTGTTCTGGGCCGAAAAACAGGAAGCTGTCTCCGATATGGATTCCCGCGACTGGCGCGCAGCCTCAGACTCGGCTATTGCGGTCGACGGAAAACGTATCGATATCAAGGCGGGGGACACAGTCTATGCAGTCGCCGCGAAGATAAATGACTCGGGCGCCGCCGTAAAGGCGAGCATCGACCCGCGGACCTTCTCGCTCTCCCTCGTCGCAACCCTGCCCCACCAGATGGCCCTCGAGGACATCGGCCCGGCGGCGGACTCGGCGGCGCCAGGCTCAAAGGCGGCCTCCGCGACCGGTCCCCTCCACGAGCTGGGTCTGCTCTCAGGTTCAGGCGATCCCGGAAACAACTGGTCTCCGACAGCGCGGGTAAGCGGGGGGTCTCTCTTCGATGTGGCCATCCGGCTCCGCGATTCGCTGAACCGCGGCGATGTGCTCGAAACAGGCGGCCAGAGCCTTGCGGGCATAGACGCCGGCATTGACAATCTGAACCGCAGGATTACCCAGCTTGGCGCACGGAGCGAACGCTATGAAATGCTCCAGAAGCGCTACGACAATGAGATCCCGGATACAACAGCCATGCTCTCCAAAGAGCAGGACCTTGATATGACCCAGGCGATCACAGAATACAAGATGCTCGAATACGCGCATAAAGCCTCCCTCGGATTCGCAGGCAGGCTTTTTCCGCAGACTCTTCTTGACTTCCTGCGCTGAAGCCCGGCATAGTGGAGCAGCCTTATGAAGATCAGCACCAGAGACTATGGAGAAATCGAGATCGATGAGCGGCAGAAGGTAAGCTTCCCCTCGGGAATTCTCGGTTTTGAAAAATTCACTCAATATGCACTCCTCGACGCGAAACAGAAGCCTTTCTTCTGTCTTCAGTCTCTCGAGGTGCCCGAACTCGCATTTATTCTGATAGATCCATTTCTCTTCAGGCCGGACTACAGCCTCGATGTGGGCGATGAAAACCTCGCCGACATAGGTCTCAAGGGCCCAGATGACGCAGTTGTCTTTGCAATTGTGACCGCTCCCGCCGATGGCAGTCCGATAACCGCGAACCTGATGGGCCCCCTTATCGTGAACAAGGCGAACCGGCTGGGCATGCAGGCGGTGCTCTCCGATCCGCGCTGGCATGTAAAGCACGACATTATGGCCGAGCTCGCGGCTCTGAGGAAGTAAGCCCATGCTTATACTCTCGCGCCGTGTCAACGAAAAGATCGTAATTGGCGATGATATTGTTGTCTCTGTTATCGAAGTGAGAGGCGACCAGGTCAAAATCGGCATAGATGCGCCCCGGAACGTCAAGGTTTTCCGCGAAGAGGTATTCGAGGCGATCCAGAACGAGAACAAGCGCGCCGCCGAGGGCTCTTCCGCTGCCCGCCTGCCCGCTATCGATATTCCGCCAGAGGCAGGGAAACGCTAGACCCCTTCTCTCAAGACCGCGGCCGCCGGCCCCGCCGATTTTAATAAAAAGAACATAGTACCCAATTTTAAGCTGCCTGCCCGCTCCGCAAAAGGCGCGGACAGGCCAAAGAGCTCCGTCCCATCAATCAATACTAGTTATTTCTTTTTTCCTGTCTCATCCGCCCGCATCTTCGCGAGCAGCTTGTATTCATACTCAAAACCCTGACTTAAGACGCCCGTGCCGAGTGCCGCGTCTATCTCCTTGATGGACCAGAAACGGCCCTCATCGATCTCGCGTGGATCGGGGCTGAAGGGCCCTTTATATCGGGTCGCAAAGACAAAGACGAGTTCGGATTCGACCGCCGTCTCCCATTTAAAGCGGAGGAGGGGCGAAGGCTTTACGCCGGCTGTCTCGAGAACGACGAGAGCGATGCCGAGTTCCTCGTTGAGCTCGCGGGCGAGGGCCGCGTCGAGGCTTTCGCCTGCGCGGACATGGCCGCCGACAGCGCTGTCCCAGAGTCCGGGCGCGATTGTCTTGGTCATCGCCCTTTTCTGCAGGTACATGCTGCCCTTCTCATCGAATATCTCGAGCCGCACAACGGGATGCAGCATGCCCGGCCCGTTGTGGCAGAGGCTGCGCGGCGCGCTGCCACGGATGCGGCCCGATTCATCGATGAGGGGGAGCATCTCTTCTTTGGGGGCTGAAGCCCCCAAAGGCGCGGAAGCTGGCGCTTCCGCGGAAATCCTTCCCGCTGTAGCCCCCAAAGGCGCGGAAGTTGGCGCTTCCGCGGAAATCCTTCCCGCTGTAGCCCCCAAAGGCGCGGAAGTTGGCGCTTCCGCGGAAATCCTTCCCGCTGAAGCCCCCAAAGGCGCGGAAGCTGGCGCTTCCGCGGAAATCCTTCCCGCTGTAGCCCCCAAAGGCGCGGAAGCTGGCGCGGCAGACGGGGTGCTGCCGGAAGCGGCCCCTGCTTCATCGTCCTCAGCGTCGAGGCGGCGTGAAAGGCCCGAAAAAGAGGCAGCGCGCGAAGCGGGCTGTCTGGGGTTCGGTTCGGGCATGGGCGCTTCGCCCGGACTCTGACGGGAAACCTCCACAGGCCCCTGACCGGTGTGCGGGGTTCCGTAATAATCGACGCCGATAAGATCGCGGCCTTCTGGAGCCATACCCGCCGCGCTCTGGCTTCCGCCGCCCGGGGAGCCGGTTTCGGCGGCATAGGCAGAAGCGTCTGCGCCGGGGCTGCCTGAGGCATCTGAGCCTGCGGCCATGCCGGCACCCATGCGGGCGGCCATATAGGGAGCAGCCGCCATGCGTTCAGCCTCAGCCCTCATATACCTTTTATTTCTGATACGGGCCGCTATAAATTCCGCGAGAATCATGAGAGCGAAGAGAATGTAGAGAAGGACGCCGGAGATAAAGCCCCAGGCTGCTGTCGACAGATGGAGAGCGGCGTAGACAGTGAGGGCAATATGGACAGCGAGCACGGCAAGAAGCGCGGCGAGGCTCTTCCGCATCGGAGCGAGAGCCTCCTCGGAAAAGCTCATGCCGCGGAGCTGCCTCTCCATATAGTTTTTGAGGTAGCGGGGCGGCAGAACAAGGAGGAGGCCGAGTACCAGCCCCATCAGCAGTTCTATGGCCGCCGGTTTCAGCCTGAAAAAGAGGTCATTTTCGAGCGCCAGCGAGAGCAGACCCGCCGCGACAAGAAATACGGTATCGGCCAGTATGAAAAAATCGGGCTTTTTATCGCGGATAAAGGCTATGACAAAATCGGCGACACCCGTGGCCACGCCCACAATAAGGCCCACACGTTCGCCGAAGAAAGAATCGGCGGCGACAAATACCAATAGAGGTATAAGGCTCGGCAGAATGGTTCTGAGGAGCGGAGTACTGGTTTTCATTACCACAGAAGAATAGCGCGAACCGCTTACTCGTGAAAGGCTCCCGTGCTAGAATCCTGGCTATGTCGATCATCTATCATCCTGCCACCAATTTCGCGGTCGGAGACCCGCAGGTTCTCCCCCTCAATCCAAACGCACTTCCCTCTCACGATGAAATAGAAAAGGCCGCTGCCGGCCTTATTCTCTCGGCATCGGGCTGGCGGAAAATTTTCGCCGAAGCGGCCGCTGTTCAGACTGCCGCTGCTCCAGCCGGAGCCAGACCCGGAGAGCAGCAGAAAAAATCCGGACTCCGCGCGGCATGGGCGCCTCCCCTGCCCGCTCCGGTTCCGGGAGAGCCGCTGCCTCCGGACGAAAACTCTCTGTCCGAGCGTGTTTCAGCGGCCAATCTTATCGTCGCAGGCGCTGCGGCTCTCGCCTTTTACAATGAACTCGTGGCCCGCTCGGGCCGCAGAGATCCCGCCCTCCTTGTCGGCATAGACTCAAGGCCGACAGGTCCGGCCATAGCCGATATTATGTGCCGCGTTTTTATGGGTCTCGGCGCCCGGCCCCGCTATCTCTTTATCGTGCCCGCGCCCGAGATCATGGCCTATTCGGCCTCTATCTCAGGGAAGGACGCAGATCCGGAGAACAGGGTCGAGGGCTTTGTGTACATCTCGGCAAGCCACAACCCGCCCGCCCACAATGGCATAAAATTCGGAGCGTCGAAGAACGGCAGCCGGGCGGGCGGCGTTCTGCCCGGGCCGGAAGCGGCACAGCTCATCGATGCCTTTAAGGCCCTGATATCGGCCCCGGATATAGCGGCGCGGATTCTGGCGGCCGCACAGGCCGCAGATGGCCGGAGTCTCGCACGGCTCTACAGCTCGGTCTCGAACGAGAAGCGCCGCTCCGTATCGGCCTATACGCTCTTTGAGCGCCAGGTGGTATCCGGACAGAGCGATCAGGACAGGGCTGAGGCCTTTTTCGAGGCAGTCTCCGAAGGCGCAGAGGCAGTGCCCCTCGGCGTGGTCGCCGAGATGAATGGCTCTGCGCGCAGTCTCAGCATAGATCCTGATTTTATCGCCGGCTTTGGCGTCAAATACCTCGGCATCAACGACAAGGCGCGCGCCTTTGCGCACCGCATTGTGCCCGAAGGCGAGTCGCTCGACACGGCCAAGACAGCCCTCGAGGCGGCCCACGAGAAGGAGCCGCCCTTTGTGCTCGCCTATGTACCGGACTGCGATGGAGACCGCGGCAATCTGGTTATCTATGACAATAACGCCGGACGGGCCCGCGCCCTTGAGGCGCAGGAGGTCTTCGCGATCTGCTGCGCCGCAGAGCTCGCCGCCCTTGTACGCGACGGCACGCTGAGCTACGGCCCCGACGGGAAACCCAGGCGCCGCGTGGCCATCGCCGTAAATGACGGCACCAGTATGCGCATCGAGCGCATCGCGGCGGCCTTCGGCGCCGAAGTAGTGAGGGCGGAGACCGGCGAGGCCAACGTTGTAGGCGCCGCGGCAAGGCTCAGAGAAGAAGGCGCTGTGGTGCGCATCCTCGGCGAAGGCTCAAACGGCGGCAATATCACCTATCCCTCGTCTGTGCGCGATCCGCTGGCCACCCTCGGCGCGGTGCTCAAACTGCTGCTGCTCCGCGACAGGCCGGCAAAGGCCACTGAGGGCGACAGCCCCGCCCGGCCCGCAGAAAAAGGCCTCTTTCATATCTGGGCCGAGAGGAGCGGAGCCGATTACCGCGAGGACTTCGATCTCTCGGACATTCTTGCCTCCCTTCCCCGCTTTGCCACGACCAGCGCATTCGAAGCGCGCGCCGCGCTCAAGATCAAATCGACAGATCAGCCAGCGCTCAAGGCACGCTACGCAAAACTCTTTGCGGAGGCCTGGGAAGCGCAGAAAAACGAGTTTGGAAAGCGCTGGGGCCTTGTGAGCTGGAAGGCCTATGCAAGCCAGGGCTCAAGCCAGCGTGAGATAGGGACAGATTTCGCGGCCTCGGGCAAGGGCGGAATCCGCATTGTCTTCTCCACCGCCGAAGGCAGGGAGAGGGCCTTCCTCTGGATGCGCGGCTCGGGGACAGAGCCGGTCTTCCGCGTCATGGCCGATATAGAAAATGGCAGACCAGAGGATGAAGCCGCGCTGCTCGCCTTCCATACCGGCCTTGTGAGAAAGGCAGATGCTTTGCAGAGCTGAGCACTCTTGCAAGCGGGCGCATATTTCCATTAGGATGAAACAGGTGTTGGAGGAATTAGTATAATGGGCATTCGCGGTGAGCTTTTTACGACCAAGATGAGCTGTGAGGGACGGACCTACTTTTTCAATGTGAAGGAAAACCGAATGGGTGACGTCTTTCTGTCGATTGTCGAATCAAAGCCGACCGAAACCGACTCCTTTGACCGCCGCTCCATTGTTATCTTCCGCGATGACATGAAAAACTTCCTCGATGCCTTCAAGAGCACGCTCAAATATATGGAGGAGCCTGAGCTTCAGGACGAAAAGCTCCCCTTCAATCCCTCGGAAGCGCTTCCGGGCGGGAGCGCGAAGGCTGGAGCCGCAAAGGCTGCGGCCGCCATCCAGGGCGGCGACGAGGCAGCCGGCGCGGGCAGGAAGCGCCGGGTTGTGGTGCGGCGCAAGAGCGCTGGTCCCAAGGAGCCCAAAGAAGGCGGGCCCGATAGCGATTCAGGCGAAAAGAGCTGAAGCTGGAAACAGCCCCATAAAAGGCCGCGGCACTGTTCCGCGGCCTTTATTTTTTAAAGCTGAAACTCATGCGCTGAATCGGCGAGGGGCCCAGCTTCACGCAGACTGCGCGGTGCGCGGCAGTGGGGTAGCCCTTGTGCTTCGCATAGCCGTACTCGGGATAGAGCCAGTCATAGCGCTCCATCATTCTGTCCCTCGCCACCTTGGCGAGGATGGATGCGGCCATAATGGCGGGTATGCAGGCGTCGCCCTTGATGACAAGGTCCACCTCTGCCGAAGTCTCAAAGCGCGGATCGCGGTTGCCATCCACATAGATGGCGCGGGGTTCGGGAGAGACCTGTCCCCGCCCGCTCCCCTCGCCGCTGCTCCGCCCTGCGGCTAGCAGCCCGAGGAGGCGCGCATAGGCACGGCGCATCGCAAGGAGGCTGGCTTCGAGGATATTCATGCTGTCTATCTCCACAAAGCCTGAATAGTCGATTGCCCAGGCGAGGGCTTTTTCCATAATGACAGGGGCCGCCGCCTCGCGCTTTTTCGCGCTGAGAGCCTTGGAATCATTCAGTATTTCGAGGGGAAAATCCGCGGGCAGCATGACAGCGGCGGCATAGACCGGGCCGGCAAGGGGGCCCCTTCCCGCCTCATCGAGCCCGCAGACGCCAGGCCCGCAGGGGAAGGTTCCGCCGAAATCGGCAGGATGATAGAGCCGCGGCGCAGGGAAAAGCCCCGGCCCCTGATATGCAAATTTATTCACGCATTTCAGGATAGTCTCGCGCCGGGTTTTGAGTCTAGAATAAAGCCATGGATTTGAGCTTCTACAAGCTTCGCATCTGCGAATCCGACATTATCCTCTTCGACGATCTGCAGGGCAAAGGAGAAGGCGGAGACTTCGGCCCGCTGGCCGCGGCCATTCTGGACAGAAGGCGGGGAGCGGGAGCGGACCGCTTCGCGGTGCTTCAGAATCCGGGCGGAACAGTCTGGCTCCGCGTCTTCGATCCCGACGGCTCGCCCTCGCCCTGCCTCTTCGATTCAGCTCTGGCCGCGGCCCGCTATCTTCTCGACTCGGGACGGAGCGGCAGCGAGGGGGCAAAACTCAGGACGCCGGCCGGCTGGCTCCAGGTGGATCTGCTCGATGGCTCCAATCTGGGCATAAGCCTCGGCGAGCCCTGCGGTCTCTCGGGCGCTGCGGGAGGGGAGAGGAAGCAGCTGAATGCCGGAAACGCCTCGGCTTTCAGGACTCTTATCGAGACCGAAGGTGCCCGCTATGAGGCTCTGCCTCTCGGTGTGAATCCGGCATCCGAAACCGAAGGGACCGGAGGAAGCGATGGGCCGCTCGTATCGGCGGTGGCCTTTATCTGCGATGGAGGCGCCACTGCTGCGCGGGCGAGCATAACGGCGAACAGGCGGGGCACCGCCGTCCTGCCCCCTCTTCCGCTGCGTGTTATTTCGCGCGGCGAGCTCTGGGTACAGGCCCAGCATGGCGGCGGGCTCGACGCAGCAGCCGCGGCCGGGCTCGCGCTCGGAGCCGCTTCCTCGCTCGGCTACGCCGACAGGGGCACGGCCGTCCGCATTCGCGGCGGTGCACTGTACGCAGAATGGACAGAGCGGAGCGGGCTCTATGTGGCCGCGAGCCCCGAATATGTCTATCATGGCGATTTTCATTTTGATGAGCAGAGCTGAAATCAGCTGCTTTTATTTATTCAGCCGGCCACTGTACGATTTTCTCAGGGTTCATAATAGTCGGCCCTGTAATCCTCTATCTCTTCAAAACCCAGCCCAGAATAGAGAGCTCGGGCCGCGCTGTTCTTGAGCTTTACAAAGAGCACAGCGCCCTTGTTCTGCGAAGCGAGCAGGTCGAGGAGGGAGCGCATGAGCATTCCTCCTATCCCCTTCCGTCTGAGTTCAGGCCTTACAAATACTCCGCCAATCTGATCGTAGGTAAAAGAGCGGGCATTCGTCGCTGCCTTGCCGGCGAATTCCCCATCGCGGAGCGCCGCGACCACAAGCTCGTGGCGGAGGCTGTGAGCGAGGCCCGCCCTTGAGGCACCAGCGTCAAAGCGATGGATAGGCGTGAGGACTTCTTCCTTTTCGTATGCTTCCTGCAGAGGGAGAAGGCCCTCAAGATCCCCGGCCTCCGCTCTGCGCACCAGGACAGGGCTTCCGTCCGCATCGCTGTCTGTGTTCCGGTCAAAGCGGCATCTGTCCGCGGGCGCGAGGCGCCGCATCAGGCGGTAGTGCACCTCGACAAGTCCTTTCAGCCCAAAGAGCGATTCGAAACGCAGTACATCGCGGGCTGGCCCGACAGCCGACACACAGTCAAAATGCCTGTTTTTGACCAGAGCCGCGAGCTGGACATCGCTGTCCCGCGGCGTATCGGCAAAGAGAGGATAGACAAGGCCATTGGCCCCGCAGTACAGGACTGCCCTGACGATGTCCCCATCCTGAGACGCGCAGATAAAGAGGGAGCTGCGGGGAGAAAAGGGCAGCTCAACTCTGTTCCCTTCGAGGAGGCTGCTCACAAGACCGGCGGCTTCGACTTCGTGCACGCGGAGGAAGAGTTCGATGGCGGGCAGATCGCCCCGTAGGGCAGGACGCCAGATCCCGTTCTGCGGAGCGGCCGGTCTGGCGGGACTCATGGAGCGGGCCTCATTGGAAGCCGGCCCTGGGCCTTTTCCCTGCCGGAGAGAACATCAAAACCGGCTTTCATGCAGTCGAGGGAATCGCCATAGACAACAACGGCGGGCTCGCTTTTCGCAAGGCGGGCGAGGGGCTCCGGCGAAAGCAGAGAGAGCACAGCCACCTGTTTCCCCATCGCGCGGGCAGTCTCGACATAGTCCATGCCCGCCTCATTTGTCACACATACGATGACGAGGTCGGCGCCGCGGGCGGCCGCCCTGAAGGCGCTGAGCTCCGATCCGAGGGCAGCCGATTCCGGCCTGTAGGAATATCTGAAGCTCTTGGCCTCCGGATAGACAGCCAGCCCTGAGTCGAAGAAATCTTTGAGGGGGCCGGCGAGAAGTATCCTTCCTGGAGCCGCCTTGAGCGGCAGTCTGTCCTGATTGAGCACGGTTGCCCCGCGGAAGGCCTGCTCTCTCCAGAACTTCTGGCCATCCCTGTCAGGAAGCCCCGAGGCGGCCTTGGCCGGATCGGGGACGAGCCCCGCCGGCTCCTTGGGACGCAGGTAATTGAGCTTGAGGATGAGAACGCGTCTGGCAGCCTCCCTCACCCGGGCTCTAAAACTGCTGTCTCTGCGGTATGCAGAGAGCAGACGGTTCCATGCGGGATCATCGAAGGCAATAATATGGCTCGCCATAAGGAGGTCGTTGCCGGCGGCAATGGCCTCATAGCAGGCTTCGCCGAGATCGCCTGTCCCTGTCCCGGCCATGAGCAGATCGTCTGTCACAGCCACTCCCTTAAAGCCGATAATGCCGCGCAGAATGCCGGTCATAAAGCGCTTTGAGAGAGAGGCTGGCTTATTGTCGCCTGTAATATAGGGAAAATTGAGGTGGCCGCTCATAATGGCGGGCACGCCCTCGGCCGATAATGTACTAAATGGTACTAATTCGCGGGACATAAGCGTTTTTTCGTCTATGCGGATAACAGGCATAGTACCGTGTGAATCGAGATTGGTGCTGCCATGGCCCGGAAAGTGCTTGGCGGTCGCGATAATCCCCGCCGCCTCGAGACCGCGGTAATAGGCGACACCGAGGGCGGCAGCCTCGGCCGGATTGGCGGAAAAGGCGCGCGGACCGATTATCGTGCTGCGCGGATTTGTAGCGAGATCGACCGCCGGGGCAAAATTCATATTGATACCAAGGACATCGAGTTCGCGGCCTATATAGTAGGCTGACCAGTACGCATCGTATGGCCTGTCCGAGGCGCCAATAGCCATATTGCCCGGCGTCTCGCTTGTCGCACCCTTTACGTGGCGGATCCAGCCGCCCTCCTGGTCCGTCGCAATGAGGAGGGGAATCCGCGTTCCCCGCCCGAGAGCTGTCTTCTGCAGGGAGGCAATAATCGAAGGCAGCTGGTCAGTCTTCTCCGCATTCCAGCCAAAGAGCTTTACTCCTCCGAGTCCCCGCTTCTGTATCCACTCATAGAGAAGCTCGGGAGGAGTCTCGCCCGGGTAGGCCATCATAAAAAGCTGGCCCAGCACCTCCTCGTCGCTCATGCCGGCGAGAAGGGCGTCGGCACGGGCTTCGGCATCGCCCCTGTCGAAAAAATCCCCGGCAGGGGCGGCCTTGTTCGCCGCGCCTGAGGAGGACACCAGGGCGGCCTTGCGCGCTGCCGCGGCCGGATGCGGGGCGCCGCCAGCGGACTGAGCGGCTGCGGAGTTCCCGGCCGGCGCAGCCGGGCCGGAGCACAGAGGAGCAGCCAGCAGGGCAGAGACAAGCAGAAAACGCGCCAGGGCGCGGCGCTCCGGCAGGGCACGCGGGAAGGCCCTCTGCCCTGCGCCTAAAAATGCGCAGTCCCGGGGCTCTTCCCTCCGCCGCGCTCTAGCGGTATGCGGCGCCCGCAAGCTCATCGAGGTACTGCGAAGCGGAATGGGCCGCCACCGCCCCATCGGCACAGGCAGTGACCACCTGTCTGAAGGGTTTGGAGACGAGGTCGCCCGCGGCGAAGACCCCGGGAATGCTTGTCATACGGCGCTCATCGGTGACGACAAAACCGGCTTCATCTTTCTGCGCACCGGGGATAAGGGCGGTCTGCGGAACCGAGCCCACAAAGACAAAGACAGCGTCAAAAGCCTCTTCCCGGGCAGAAGCGCCGGGCAGTATGCGGCCGTCGGCGCCAGTGGGGGCGAGGACAGCAGATTCAACCTTCTGTCCGCCCTTTATCTCAACTACGCCTGTATTAAAGCGGACATCTATATGGGGATTTCTGAGCACGCGCTCGGCCAGCGCCTTCTGCGCTCTGAAACGGCCGCGGCGGTGCACAATAGTCACAGTGTCGCTCAGCTGGGCAAGGAAAGAGGCTTCATCGCAGGCGGCGTCTCCGCCGCCCACAACCAGAATCCGCCTGCCCTTGAAAAAGGGCCCATCGCAGGTCGCGCAGTAGGAGACGCCCCGCCCCGAGAACTCGGCCTCGCCCGGCACTCCAAGAAGGCGGTGCTTCGCACCTGTCGCGATTATCACGGCTCTGGCGCCGAAGCTGCCCTCATCGGTCTCAAGTTCAAAAGCCCCGCCCTGCCCGCTCAGCGCGGAAACGGAGGAGGAGAGTATGTCGGCCCCGAAGCCGGCGGCCTGTTTTCTGAGAAGCTCGGCAAAATCATAGCCCGAAACCGGGTCGGCGAGGCCCGGATAATTCTCGAGTCTGTCGATGAGCAGAGCCTGACCGCCGGGGGCCATCTCCTCGAAGAGAAGGGTCCGCAGGTTGGCGCGGGCGCCATACTGCGCCGCAGAAAGCCCCGCCGCCCCGCCGCCCACCACAATGAGGTCGTGATTCTTGTCCATTCCGACTCCTTACGTTTTAAGCCTTGGGGAAACAGATAGTTGTGAGGGCTCCGCCGTCGGAGCTTTCTTCGAGCTCGCCATGGAGCTGGGCGGTGAGCCCGCGCACAAGTTCTGTGCCGAGGCTCGGAGCGCCGGGCGAAGCACGGGTACTGCGCGCCGCCTCGAAGCCGACACCGTCATCCCTTACTTTGAGCTCAATCTGTCCGTCTTTTTCGGACATGGTAATGGCGATGCTGCCCTTGCGGCCTTCGGGGAAGGCGTGTTTATAGGAATTGGTAACAAGTTCGTTCACAATAAGGGCCACAGGTATGGCCGAATCAAGGCCAAGACAGACCTTGCCGGCGTCGGCTGCCCAGGTTATGCCCCGGTAAGCGCCCTCGTAGACACCCGAGAGGTATTCGGCGAGACGCTCAAAATAGGTCTGCATCTCGACGCCTTCAAAGTTGTCAGAGCGGTAGAGTACCTCATGCACCATGGCCATAGACTGGACTTGGGTCTGGCATTCGAGGAAGACCTTGCGCGCCGCAGGATCCTCCACGACATTGCCCTGCAGATTGAGGAGGCTCGAGACAACCTGGAGATTGTTCTTAACCCGGTGATGTATCTCTTTAAGGAGAATCTCCTTGGTCGCGAGGGCCTTTTCAAGGGCGCGCTCGTACTCCTTGCGCGCGGTGATATCGCGGATAATGCCCACCGTGCCAAACTGCATATTGTCGTATTCGGGCAGTTTCCAGCCTTCGCTGTTGACTTCGCCATAGGCATTTACCGAGGCATAGTGGTAATCGCCGCCCTCGGTATTGAAGCGCAGCCTGAGTTCGAGGTTGCGCGTCATGCGTGCGCCTGTACGCCGCTCGTCAAAGAGCTTGGGCGCGCCCTCATGGCCGACATCGGTGTTCTTAAAAGATCTCAGCACCTCGAGGCGGCTCACCCGCGGCACATCGGCCGGGTGGACAATCTCGCTGAAATGCTTGCCGATAAGCTGCGAGGGCTCGAAACCCAGGGATTTGACCGAATCGTTGAGGTACATAAAGCGGCCCTCGCCATCGAGGATATACACAATATCCGGGATGGCCTTGAGCAGATTCATGTACTGGTGCTCTGTGAACTGGATATGGGCATTCTGCCTTGTAAGGCTCACCCGCACATTGAGCACCTTCCGGACAAGCATGGGGAGGTATTTGAGATAGGCTCCGCCCGGATCCCGGGGTATAAAGGCACTTGCCTCATCCCTGATAGTGCGCTCGATCCGGTCCGGATCCTCATTGGGGTCGGTGATCAGAACGACAGGCAGCGGCCAGAAAGTAAGCCAGTCCGCGAGGGCGCCGGAATGGAAGGAAAAATCGGTGATAATCGCGTCGGCGGAATCGGTGGAATAGAGTTTCTCCACTTCGGCTATATCATGAGGATAATAGACCGCCCCGAATTTCGCGTCCTGGGCGATTTGAGCGAAGGCACTGCGCTCCGCTTCATCATCGATGGCGAAAATGATCCGGGCTGGAGTCATGCGGCGACCTGGAAGTACAGCATATCGATCTTAAATTTTCCCTTCCTGATTCAAATACACTATCATAGAAAGAGGCCGGGCAGACCGTCAAGTGAAAAGAGCGGTCGCGGGGCATCCAATTGAATCTCTTCTGCCTAGCACTTATATTCAAGACTGCAGACGAGCAAAGGAGTTTTTGAATGGCTTCAGATATGGCCTATGCCGTACCCGCTCTTGGAGAATGCAGCATTCTCTCCCCAATCGGCCTTTCCGATGTGCACGGGGACAAGATACCCAATTTTGTTACCGATGACGAGCTTGTGCGCTACGATCTCGAGGCTGGAAAAGATGGAAAAAGCTCTAAACAGGCGCAGTTTTTCCAGGTAGCCGGCCCCCGTGAGAAGATTTATTTCAGCCCCAGCCATGTCCATGCGGGTATTGTCACCTGCGGCGGTCTCTGTCCCGGCCTCAACGATGTAATCCGCTCCCTTGTGCGCTGCCTCTGGTACCGCTATGGAGTGACAAGAATTACAGGCATTCAGTACGGTTTTAAAGGCTTTCTGCCCGAATACAATGTCGAGATAAAGCCGCTCAACCCCGAGGTGGTCGACGATATCCACAAAGTTGGCGGCACCATGCTCGGCACCTCGAGAGGCGGCGGCGAGCGGACAAAGGAGATTGTCGACTCAATCGAGCAGCTCAATCTCAACATGCTGTTTACAATAGGCGGGGATGGCACACAGAAGGGCTCTCTCGCTATAGCCGAGGAGATAGAGAGACGCAAGCTTAAAGTCGCCGTCGTCGGCATTCCGAAGACTATCGACAACGATCTGCTGTTTATCGACAAATCCTTCGGCTTTGAGACTGCTGTTGCCAAGGCAGCCGAGGCCGTCTCTGGAGCTCACGCAGAGGCCCACTCCAGCATGAATGGAATCGGCCTTGTAAAGCTTATGGGCCGCGATTCAGGTTTTATCGCCGTCCACACTGTCCTCGCCGTCCATGAGGCCAACTTTGTCCTTATTCCCGAGGTTCCCTTCGATCTCGAAGGCCCCAATGGTCTGCTTCCCCAGCTCGAGGCACGGCTTGCATCGCGCCATCACGCCGTTGTAGTTGTCGCCGAAGGCGCCGGGCAGGAGCTCCTTGCGGCAAGCGGCGAAAAGTCCTCGGGCACCGATGCTTCCGGCAACAGAAAGCTCGCCGATATCGGGCTCTTCCTTAAAGACAGGATACAGCAGTACTTTGATGCGAAGGGCTGGGAAATAAATCTCAAATATATAGATCCTTCATATCTCATACGTTCGGCGCCGGCGACTCCCATCGACTCGCTGTACTGCGAACGGCTCGGCAACAATGCGGCTCATGCGGCCATGGCCGGAAAAACAAAGGTGCTTATTGGAATGGTGCACGGAGAATACGTGCATCTGCCCATGGAGGCGGCCGTCTCGAGCAGGAATCATGTCGACCCCGAGGGTTCGCTCTGGCGCGATGCCGTCGACGCCACTCAGCAGCCCTTTATGATGATCAATCCGGAGAAGTGAGATGCCAAGAAAGACAATTCTCATTATCGATGAGTCCGATCTCTTCAGGGACTATCTCAAAACCCGCCTGTCGCGCTTTCCCGTCAATGTCGAAAGCGCGGTAAACGGGCTTGATGGCGTTGTAAAGATGCGGAATCTGCTGCCCGATATTGTCATACTCGATTACAATCTGACACGGAAAAGCGTCAGGGAAGTGCTCGAGGAAAAAAAGAACAATGCCAATACCGCATCGATACCTGTTATTCTTACTTCGCAGAAAATTGACAAGAACCGCCTTCTCGAACTCGTACCATATAATATAAAAAAAGTATTTATGAAGCCAATAAAGCTCGACAGCCTTTATTCGACTCTCACCGAACTTCTGGGCATACCTTTCCAGATTGAGACAACTCCCTGCATTATAGAAGCCCATGTCAATGACAATATTATCTTTATCGAGATTGCCAAGGGGCTTAACCGCGAAAAGATAGATCTGCTGCGATTTAAGATACAGGAGCTCGCCGAGCTCTATTCGATCCGGAATCCGCGTCTTCTGGTTATGATGAGCGACATGGAACTGAGCTTTGTGGACGGCCCCAACATCGAGCTCCTGCTCGGCGCCCTTATGGAACGCGCCAATGCAAAAGCCCATCATATTAAAATACTTACTAATATACCATTTGTTAATACTTTTGTTTCGGGCCACAGTGAATTCAGCGAAATCGAAGTTGTCTCGAATCTGCAGTACGCCATGGATGGCCTCCTTACCGATTACAATCCCGACATAGAGAATGGAGAGCGCAAAGCCGAAATTATCTCGGAGAGAGTGCTCGCCGCACAGAAGCCCCTCGCAGGGGCAGCCGGCGAGGCTATCGAAATGCGCTTCGATGCCGAGAAGAAAAAACAGTACAGCCTCGAGGCGATAAAGGAAGTGGGCCGCGATCTCTCCATAGCTGTAGTCGACGATGATTTTGTCATTCAGGAACTTGTAAAGACCACTTTCGCCGCCATAAATGCCTCCGTAAGTGCCTATTCGAACGGCAGGGATTTTCTGGAAGCCGCTCCCGCCAAAAATTTCGACCTTGTATTTCTCGATATTCTTATGCCCGGAATAGACGGGTTTGAAGTGCTCAAAAGGCTCAATGCTGATGAGATAGATATACCTGTTATTATTCTATCCGCCGTCTCCCAGCGCGAGGCTGTTATGAGGGCTTTTGAACAGGGAGTAAAGAGCTATCTGATCAAGCCGCTCAAGCCCGATCAGATTCTAAAGAAGACACTCGAAATTCTCAAGGCGAATTTCTAGGAGAAAACCGTGGAGCTGCCATCTTCCGTTTATGCCGCGTCATTTGAACAGGCTCCTGAAGCACTCGCAGTGCTCGACGGAACGGGCTGCCTTATTGCCTGGAACAGCGCGTTCGGGCATTTCTTTATGGACCTTGCGGGGATGGCCCCCGGCCGGCTCAAATCCTCTTTTTTCAATTTTATAGTGGAGAGCGGCGGGCTGCGATGCGATTATTTCGCTGCCGCAGTACTCCTCGGAGGCGAGACAAGCGAAACTGTAAAAACATCTCTTAATGCCGCCGATGGCAGACAGCGTTGGGTCCAGCTCTCCTTTTCGCTGATCGAAATAAAACCCGCGGCCGGAGATGAAGGGGCAGAGCCGCAGCGCTTCCTGCTCTGCTCGATAGACGACATGACAGACCGCGTGCTGAGGGAAAACTGGCTCCGCGAGGCAAAAGAGGAAGCCGAGAAGGCCACTGAGACAAAAAGCCTTTTCCTCGCCAATATGAGCCATGAGATACGCACGCCAATCCAGACAATACTGAGCGTTGTCGAACTTCTTCAGGATACAAAGCTGGACAATGAACAGGATGAGTATGCCTCTCAGGTGCGCTTCTCCGCCGATGTCCTGCTCGGGCTTGTAAACGACATTCTCGATTTTTCTAAAATTGAAGCAGGGCGTTTCGACCTTGAGACGATAGACTTCGATCTGCGCCTCTGTCTGAGGCAGTCTGTCGATCTTCTTGTAATGGACGCACACCGCAAGGGGCTCGAAGTCATCGTCGATATAGACCCCGGCCTTCCAGCCGAAGTGCGTGGAGATCCGCAGCGCGTACGGCAGATCATTGTCAATCTGCTCAAAAACGCGATGAAATTTACAAAGGAAGGAAGCATTACGCTGAGGGCCGCCCGCTGCGTCCGCAGGGCAGAGGGCAAGGACTCTGCGCCCAAAGCCTTTATCCACTTCGATGTAATGGATACAGGCATAGGCGTATCGCCCGAGGCCAAGGCCAGGCTTTTTACGCCTTTTTTCCAGGCCGATCTCGCAATGGCCCGGAAGGTGGGCGGTACCGGTCTGGGGCTCGCAATATCGAGGAATCTCGCCGAGCTTATGGGCGGCCGCATGGGTCTTGAGGACAATATACCAGCTGGTTCTATTTTCTGGTTTGAAATACCCCTTGTCCCTGTCGAGGGCTCCAGACCGCCAGAGCTCGCGTCCGCTCCCTGTCCCGCCCGTCTCCTTATCGTCGACGACAGCGCGAATGCCCTGAGCTTCGCGCTTAAGGTGACAGCAGCCGCGGGCTACAAGGCGCTGGGTGTCCGCTCAGGCGAGGAGGCGCTCGCAAGTCTGCGCGGGGCGGCGGCCTCTGGCCAGCCATTTGCCCTCTGCCTTATCGATCAGAACATGCCGCGGATGGACGGATGGCGCCTTGCCAGCGAGATTACCGGCGACACCAGCATCAACAGCGCGCGCCTTATACTGATGGTGCCCGAGGGCACAGCCGGCCCGGATACCAAGATGAAGCTTCTGCACTGGTTCAACGATTATGTCTCGAAGCCTCTGAGGCCCGATTCCCTGCTCGAGGTGCTGAAAAAGGCTCTCTCCTCCGAGGTAGATTTCGAAAACGCCGATCCCGGAGCTGTGGCAGAAAAGACCAAGGCTGAAGTAGCCGATGTACTGAGCTTTGACGCCGATATTCTTCTCGCCGAGGACCACGAGGTGAACCGGGAGCTCTTCAGCCTTTTTCTGTCGAGGCTGGGCTGCAGAATCGCAGCGGCAGGCGACGGCGTAGAAGCGGTAGAGCTCGGCACGGCTGCGCTCGAAAAGGGCAGCCCCTTCAATCTGGTACTGATGGATATTTTTATGCCACGCATGAATGGCTATGAGGCAACCCAGAGTCTGCGCGCGAAGGGCTACAAAGGCCCGATAATCGCGGTGACAGCGAGTGCCCTCAAAGGAGAGCGGGACAAATGCCTTGAGGCGGGGATGGACGACATTCTCGTCAAACCCTTTAAAAAGGCCGAACTCCAGACCCTGCTCTCGCGCTGGCTGCCCGATCGGATCAGGAAGGGGACAATCATCAGGGAAGGCGCCGGAGCCGCGGCAGCCGGAAAACCAGAGGCAGAGCCGGAGGCCGCGGTCCATGCCGCAGCTCCGGCGCAGCCTCTGGCCCCAGTGCAGACGCCGGCTCAGGCCACGTCACCGGCTCAGGCCACGTCACCGGCTCAGGCCACGTCACCGGCTCAGGCCGCATCAGCAGCTCAGGAGCAGCAGCCGGCGCAGGCGCCGGCATCAGCAGAGACTCCGGCGCAGACCGGCCCCCAGGGCGGAGCCGTTTTCGACTGGGATGCGGTGCTCGATACCTTTCTGGGACAGAAGCAGACGGTGCTCTCCCTGCTCGGCCGCTTCTCGGCCAGGGCGGAACAGGAGACAGCCGATCTCAAGAGAGAGCTTGCAGAGAAAAATTTCAGCGCCTTCAGGGAGACTGCGCATTCGATGAAGGGAGCGGCCTGGAATCTCTCGGCCAAAAGGCTGGGCGACGCGGCCTACGAAGGCGAAAAGGCCGGGCGGGCGGGCGACGAAGAGCGGGCCGCTGCGGCGCTTAACAGCATCTGTCTGGAACTCAAGGCATTCAAGCTCGCGATCCAGAAGTATATAGTGTAAGGACTTATGCGCGCAAACTATCATACGCATTGCGATTTCTGCGATGGCAGAGCCCCCGCGGCCCTAATGGCCCGCGCGGCCCGGGCAGCCGGTTTTGGCATTCTGGGTTTTTCCTCCCACGCGCCGCTTCCGAGCCCCATGCCATGGGCAATAAAGCCGGGGCGGACTGCGGCTTACGCGGCCGAGATAAACAGGCTTAAAAAGCTCTGGGCTGAAGGCGGAGCAGAGGCAGAGCGCTATGGTTCCATGGAGATTCTGCTCGGCCTTGAGATCGACTGGTATCCGGGCGAAAGGGCGCCGGGAGACGGAGCCTTCGACAGCCTCGGTCTCGACTATACAATCGGCTCCCTGCACTATATCCAGCCCGAAGGCGCCGCCGCGCCTTTCGCTGTCGATTCGGACCGCTGCAGCTTCGAGGCGGCCAGGACAGCATGCGGCGCCGATGGCCCGGCTATTTATAATAATTATTACAAACGCCTTGGCGATCTGATCGATGCCGGAGGCTTTGACATACTCGGCCACTTCGATCTCGTCCAGAAAAACAATATGGATAGCCATCTGTTCGGGGAGGATGATAAATATCTCGCTGCCGCCTTCGAAGCGGTTCACCATCTTGAAGGCAGGGACTGTGTGGTCGAAATCAATATCGGCGGGATGACCCGCCACGGCGCCCCGCGCCCCTACCCCAGCCTTCCGATACTCCGCGAGCTCAGGACAGTCGGAGCGCCTGTCTGCATATCGGCCGATGCCCATGCGCCCGAGAACTTCGGCCCCGTGGGCGCGGCCGCCGAAAAGGCGGCGCGGCAGCTCGCCGCCGAGGCAGGCTACCGCAGCCTCAGACTGCTGAGCGGCGGCCGCTGGTTCGACGAAGGCCTCGCGCAGGACTGAAGGCCCAGGCCCTCTGCTCTGGCGGCCGCAGAGGGCTTAACCGCTCCGCAGGGAGGGCGGCGCTCAAAGGCTGCGGGCAGCCGGTCCCTTCGAGGCTTCGAAAAAAATGCCACTCCATGCGGAGCGGCATTTTATATTGCCACTGTGGAACGCTTTTCAGCGGTTCCGCCTCTCCTCGCCTTTCTGACAGTCAATGCAGAGCACCGCGTAGGGAATGGCCCTGAGCCTCTCCTCGGGAATCTTTTTGCCGCACTTCATGCAGAGCCCATAGCGGCCCTGCTGGATGCGCGAAAGAGCTGCGTCTATCGCCTTTATCCGCTTGATATCCTGCGAACCCAGCGCCTCTATCATCTTGCGGTCTATATCATCGCTCGCAACATCGCCGAAGTCCTTGGGCTCCATCTGGGCCACAATGGCTCTGAAATCCGCATTGCCTGAAACGAGGGTTTCAAGGATCTGGCGCTTCTGCGAAATGAGGAGCTCTTTCATCTGCTCAACAAAATCTTTATCCATAACTTGAACCCTCCTCGAAACTTTACAATTCAAATTATTCCGCGCAAAATGCACGAAATCCCGGGAAAAGTCAAGGCTTAGTTGACATTCGAGCCCCTGACCCGTAGTATTATACGCGCTCCCGGCCGTACTATTTCAAAACACAGGCAGTGCCACGCTTCCAGAAGCGGCGCCGCTTGAAGCGGCGGGGTTTCAGGAGGAATTGTGGCTAAAGAAGAAGCCATAGAGGTTGAGGGTATTGTCAAGGAATCTCTCCCTAACACGATGTTCCGCGTTGAGCTGGCCAACGAACACATCATTCTCGCCCATCTCTCCGGCAAGATGAGGAAGCATTACATCCGCATTGTGCCGGGCGACAAGGTCAAAGTCGCTCTCTCCCCTTACGATCTGAACCGCGGCCGCATCATCTACCGCGAAAAATAACTCTCCTTCCGTATCAGCACCCACAGGGCGCCTGAACCGCCATCCTGCTGCGCGGCCGTTCCAAAACGGCCCGCAAAGGGACTCGCTTCGAGCACCCGGCGAGCGGTTTTGCCCAGAACAGGCTCGCCTTTGGAATGAACGCCCTTCCCTGTAACAACAAGGACTTTTTCGAGCCCTGAGCGCGAAGCGCCCTCGAGAAAGGCCTCAATCGATTTTTCAGCGTCCTCGGCGGTCTGACCGTGAAGATCCAGCCGCGCCTGGGGCCGCAAATCGCGGAGGCGCCTGTTCTCGGCCTCCCTCTCCCGCTCGCTTACAGCCGCGGGCCCCTCGGAATCCTTGTCCTCAGTCCCGTACTCATCGAGCCAGGCGATCAGTGAATTCTGCGCATCGCTCCGTTTGGGCGGCTTCCGGCCTGCCTTGGCCTCGGCATCAGACCTCCGGAGCCTTTCTTCCGCTTCCGCGGCCTTATCGAGGCCGCCGGGGATGGCTGTCCTGCTCTCCCACTCATTCAAAATATCCCCAAATCTCATACGGACCCACCCGAACACAGGATTCCGTCTCAAGAGACCGATCGGGGAAACTCTTCAAGACGGCGACAAAGATACCACATTGCTACTCAAAGTCAAGTTAAAGCTGGAATAATTCGCACAGTGGCCCGGATCCCGCCATAAAGACCCGCTCGGGGAAGAGAGTCATGATGTATCTGTGTATAAAAACAGAAAAACGGAATTTTTCAATAGAAAAAGACTGAATCCCTTGCTACCCAGCCTGAGCTGCCATCGTCAAGGCTGATGCCGGCGTATTCTCCATCCAGACTGCGGATCCGGGCCGTCTGCCCCAGCTGGAGCGGAATGCGGCCTTCGGCGAATTCCGAGGGCACGGCGAGGGCCTCGCCATGACAGAGCACGGCATAGGGCCGGGAGCGCTCTGCCTTCGCCGAGAAGAAAAGGACCGTGGAGGCAAGACAGAGAAGTATAAAGATGGCAAAGAGAAGCGGCCTGCCCGGCCCCTTCCGGCCCCGGCACCCCGTGAACAAGGCAAGGCCCGATAGAACGAGGCCCAGCCCTGAGAAGGCCAGGAGAACAATAAAGAGTTCCGCCGGTGGAAGGCTGTCCCTGATACGCGGGCCCGCGGCTGCCGCTTCCTCGCAGGCATCGGCCAGGGCCGCCGCTTTTCTGTCGAAAGGATGGCTGCGGGCATATCCATAGACCATCGCGATGGCCCTTGCGCGGGACTTTCCTCCCTGCCTCCAGAGGCCGGCGGCCCCCCTGGGCCCGGCGTTTTCAGCGGCCGCGAAGGGATCGGCGGGGCCTGGCGCCACGGCCGCCGCATCTGCCTTGACCGTAACAGGACTGATGCTCAGGCGGCTTATCCGGCCGCTCCGCGGCTCGATAAAGACAAAATCGCCGGCCGAAAGCGTGTAGCTGCCTATCCTGTCGGGCTTAAAGCTGAGGATGAGGGAAGAGGAGCCGCTGTAACCCTGAGCCCCGGCATGGATGTCATCGCTCCGCTCCGACGTGAGAAAGGCCGCCGGTAGCTGAAGTTGCTCCCCTTCGGGGCTCTGATAGCTCACTCTGACAGGGGGGAAGCGCAGAACAGGGAGGTTGCCCTCTCCCGAGACAGCAAGTCTGAAGAGGAGACCTGTCCCCAGCGGGACACTGAGCGAGCCGTTTTCGGCCCCTCTGCCCATGAAGGCCATAGGCGTGGCCGCGTGGAGGCCGGGGCCTTCAAGTCTGTAGTCAAAGTTTCCCACTGCGCGGGTCTCCTCGAGTGCCGCCGGCAGGGGTTTGACCGCTATGGTATCCGCGGCCAGCACGGTGGAACCCGAGGGCAGCCTGAGCTCGCAGCGGGGCAGGCTGAGGAGACCTGTCCCCAGTACCGTTACCGTCCAGGCGAAGCTGCCCCGGGGCTCAAAGACGGCGCCAGAAGGCGGCATGAAATCGATGCTTGAGCCAGAGGGAGGGATGGCGCCACCTGCGGCATTGGCACCACCTGCGGCGTTCGCGGCCACGGCCATGTCCGTGGCCGCCATGTTCCCTGTGGCATGGGCCGCAGAGCTGCCTGCCCCGGCTGCCGCAGAGTCAGAGACATCGTGCCGGAGGGCAAGGCTGAAGGCTTCGTAGCGCCACACCGAGGCCGGCGCGGCCCAGGACCATCCGCTCCGCTCTTTAAGGGCGGCCGCGCCGGCGCTTTCGGCGGAGAATGGTCCGAGGGTAAAGGAGGCTCGCGGAAGGCGGATTTCAAGGGCGTCGATGGAGAGGAGGCCTTCCGCGAGCACACGGAAACGGAGGCTGAGGCGTGTGCCGCGGCTGCCGCTGGCCGGATCAACCTCAAGCCGCGAATCGCTGGACTCGAGCGAGAGGAGAGCGTTTGTGCTGACGCGGCCGGCCTTGATGCCGACGGTATCGGGGAAGAGAACATCAAGGCTCAGAATCTCTCCCTTGGCCGGCTTTTCGGGGCTGAGGCTGACGCTGTGGGCTGGCAGTCCTCCGCTGGAAGGAGAGGAGAAGAGGGCAAAAGGAGCGCAGACCCAAAGAAAGAAGAAGAGAGTCAGGCGCGCCGCTCTGGAACCGCGCTCAGTAATCATCGACATAGCCTTCTTCTCCGGCAGACTCTATCGACCTGAAGCGCCCTGTCTCAAGGCGGCGCAGCAGCCTCAGCTCCTCATCGCCCGTGCCGCTTCCGGATTTCTGGGCGGGCAGGAACTCTCGAGGGCTCGCTCCGGCTGTTCTCATGGAATCGCGGAGAGAGCGCTCGTAATTGCGCCGCGCTTCATCGTCGCGGGGAGAGAGGGAGAGAGCAGCTCTGAAGGAGGCTGCGGCCTCGCCATAGCGGCCCTTTTCATAGAGGAGAACTCCTTCATTGTAGAAGGAGGCCTCGCAGAGATCGCGGTCGGCCCTGGTTCTCAGTTCGCGGTAGAGCACGAGGGCGGCCTTTGTCTCGCCCAGTCTCGCGTAGGCATTGGCGATGTTATAGGTGAGCGCCGGATCCGTATCCGCCGATTTTACAGAGAGGTAGGAGACAATAGCGTCTTCGTAGCGGCCGCCCCTCATCGCGCGGTTTCCATCCATAACCGCCCGGTAATCGGCGATGCGGGAGCAGGAACAGAGGAGGGACAGAGCAAACAGTGCCGGAAGGACCGCCATAAAACAGGCCGCCGGCGCAGGGCGGAAGGACATTCTCCTTCTGTTCATAATTAGTATCATTCGTCAGGCTCCTTTACCGCGAAGAGCGTGGCGGCTATTCTGAGGCAGAGGAAAAGGAGGGCAAACCCGGCAAAGAGGGTGCTCCGCGGCTGCGTGCCATAGACAGTATGGTGGCCAGTCCTGCCCATGGCCGCGAGGCCCTCTCTGAGGGCGGCACTGGTGCCCGGATCGGAAGCATCAAAATAGCGCCCGCCCGAGAGAGCGGCCGCCCGCCTGAGCGGTCCAGCGGCCAGGGCAGAATGGACTGCGAGGCCTGAGGAATTCACAATCACTGAGCCATCGGGGCCGGGCACGGTCAGGGCGCTGTCCCCTCCAACGCCAACCGCCCATATGCGTACTCCCCTGCCGCCCGCGAGTTCTGCGGCCTTTTCGGTCCGCGCCGCCTGCCCGCCTCCATCGGAGAAGAGCACAATCAGGCGTGCGCTCTGATCCTTCACGGCAAAGGAGGCAAGGGCTGTCTCTATGGCTGAGTCGAGCCCGCTGCCATGGCTTGTAAGGGTGTCTGGATTGGCATAGTCGAGGGCAGAATCGAGGGCGTCCTGATCCTCTGTCATCGGGACGAGCAGGACAGAGGAGCCTTTGGCCGCTGTCAGCGAGAAGGAAGCTCCGGGCGCAGCGCCGAGAATCTGTCTGGCCACGCGCCTTGCCTGATCGAGTCTCGTCGTACCGTCCTCATTCACTTCCATGGATCGGGAGACATCGAGGACAAGTGCGATTTCGAGCCCCGAAGTCTCGGCAGAGACGGCGCTTGTTCCCCAGGCCGCGCCGGCCAGACAGAAGACCGAGGCCAGAATAAAGAGCGATGACAGGACGGCGGCGCAGATCGAGGAAAGGCGGAAACGGAGGACGGCCATCTCTCTGCGCGCGGGTCCCGCGAGGAGTCCGAATGAAGCAGCGAGAGCCGGTATCCTGATATGGGCAGCAATGAGTTCAACTGGTATGCATACAAGAAGCCAGAGAAAGGCCGGGCGTTCGAAACTCACAGGGAGCCTCCCCCAAAGGCAAAGTCCAGAAGCCGCGCGAGCAGCAGGAAGAGCAGCGCAAATGCGAGAAGAGGCAGGACGAGAGGGCGCTCTGTCGAGATGGAGCGTGTACGCAGCAGCGATGAGCTCCGCTCCGAGATCGAGGCAAAGGCAGAAGCGAGAGCATCGGCAGTGGAGGCGCTGTAGTACTCGCCTTCTCCCTTGCGTGCGAGCAGTTCAAGCCCCGCCTCATTAAAAGAGCTTCTCAGCACTCCCGTGCTGCGCTTTCCAGTAGCGGGATCAAGGTAATTTACGGGCACATCGCCGCGCGAGCCAATGCCCACGACAAAAACCCTAACGCCCTTCCGGGCGGCGAGATCCGCAGCTGTCTCGGGCGACATCGATCCCGAGTTGTTTTCGCCATCGGTCAGGAGCACGATATATTTGCCGGGCGCGTCGGAATGGAGGGTATGGGCGAGAGCTGTACCCAGCCCCGAACCGATCGCGCTCCCCTCGCCAAGATCCCCTGCCTTCAGATTCTGAAGCCTCGATACGAGCACACGGTAGTCAGCGGTCGGAGGGCAGACAAGAGCGGCCTCGCCGCCAAAGGCCACAAGTCCGACAGTCTCATTTCTGCGCCCGCCGATAAAGCGTTTAATTACAAGCTTTGCTGCATCCAGCCGCGTCGGCTTTACATCCGATGCTGCCATCGAGGGCGATATATCGAGCACAAAGATGATCTCGCTGCCATGGCTCAGATAGAGCAGCTCATGCTCCACCCGGGCCGGGCCTGCCGCGGCCAGCACCAGGAGAGAAAATCCGAACCAGAAACAAATGGACCGCGCAATGCCCGCAAAGCGTACAAGGGGAGAGAGCGCGCTGAAGGAGAGTCCGTTGTGGAGCGAGAAGGAAAAACGGGGGCCCATCTTCCTGCCCAGAGCTATAAACACAGGAATAAGTATGAGAAGCGCGAGGACCTGAGGCCTCTCAAAGGCGAGCATCGATAGCCTCCTCCGCCGCTCCTGCGATCGAGAGCACCCGGTTTACGGCCGCCCGCATTGCAGATTCATCGGGTTCGCGTCCGCCAAAGCGTACGGCGTCGGCCTCTGAGAGGGCGGCGGCGGCCTCATCGCGTATGGCGGCGTCGGGGAAATCCTCCGCCGGAAGAGAGGCGAGTTCGGGAGGTGTCAGACTGGGCGCGCCCGGCAGAACCCTCGCTGCGAGATAGATTCTCAAAGCCCGCGAGAGGGCAGCATAAAAAGCCGGCGGCCCCACTTCGCCTATCGATTCCTCGAGATAGCCCGCGGCGGCCTTGAGCTCTTTATAGGCAGCGGCGGCCCTCCAGCGTCTGAGCAGATTTCTCGCTCCGGGGATAATCCAGGTCAGCAGCCCAAGCACAAAGAGTCCGATGAGGAGGATAAGTCCCACAGCCGCGTAGATATAGAAGGAAGTCCCGGCGAGCTCGCGCTGGCCCCGGGGCGGATCAAAACCGCGGTCGGAGGGGCCAAGGGAAGATGCTGTCTCGTAGCCCAGAGCGGGAATCTGATAATTATGAACAATTATGCCGGGGAGGCGGCTCTCTCCGGCCTTCCATGGCACAAAACGTATTCTGAGTTCCCAGCCATTCCGGGCCTTTACAAGGCTCAGAGATCTGAGCTCGCAGCCCGCCCCCGCCGCGCCTGGCAGATCGGCCGGGCCCGCGGAAAAGGCCTCAAGCTTCTGGCCGCCTGCGCTTCCATCGGAAGAGGCGAGCACCTCGGCCCTAAGCTCCACCTCTTCGCCGACGCGGAAACGCGCCGGCAGGAAGGAGAGGCGCCCGAGATCGAGGGGCCGCGCCTGCAGTCCGCATGGCGCCAGAGCAGCCCAGAGCAGCGCAGCGAAAAGAGCGGCGCGGATGCGCGCACAAGTGCGGCAGCGCTGATTGGCCCCCGCCCCGCGATCCGTCCGCAGGGCGCAGCCCCGCGAAGAGCGCAGAATCTCATTCACGCTTTAAGCCCTCCGCGGCGCCGCCTGTCGAAGAACTCGAGCAGTGCCCGCCCCGGATCAGCCTCTGTATCCACCTGCAGAAGGGGCACAGCCGCGTCCGCGCAGGCACGCACAACGCGGACCCGCTCAGCCTGTCCCCAGCGCCGGTACTCCTCTCTAAAGGCCTGGCTCCGAAGAAAGAAGAGACTGGACTTGCCACTCTCTGAGTCAAAAAGCCTGAAGCTGCCCCGGCGGGGAAGCTCTTCATCGAGACGGTCTGTTATGCGCAGCGCCACGGTATCGTGCGCGCGGCCGAGAAGGGCCAGATTCCGCCCCCAGCCCGCCGCGCGGAAATCGGAAATAACAATGACGAGTCCGCGCCGCTTGAGAAGGCGCCTCGGCATCTCGAGGGCCGCGGCGAGATCAGATCCCTTAAGCCTTCCCTCCGGATCGGCCTCCGGGTCTGCAGCATCGATGGCTCCATTTATAAGCGTCATCGCATGACGCTGCCCCCGCTTCGGCTCAAAATAGCGGAGAGGAGAAGAAGCGAAGACCAGGGCGCCCACAGGCAGACCCTGAAGCTGGGCGGCATAGGCGAGCAGGGAGGCCAGAAGCAGGGCCATATCGCGCTTGGAGAGCTCGCCCGAGCCCATGTCCATCGAGTCGGAGACATCGAGTAGCAGAAAGAGATTGAGGGAGCGGTCTTCAATATAGCTGCGCACATAGGGCTTTCCAAGCCTCACCGTGACATTCCAGTCTATAAGCCGGGCGTCATCGCCTTCTTCGTATTCACGGAGCGAATCAAAATCGAGTCCCTTCCCCTTGAATACGGAGCGGTAGTCGCCGCTTAAAAAGGCCCCGGAGAGGGCGGGAGAGGCAAAGATGAGGCGCCTCACCCTTTTATAGAGTTCATCCCTGTTCACGCACCTCTCCTCAGGGCAGGGCGACAGCCGCGAGCACAGCGCCGATCACATCGTCGGCGCTGAGCCCCTCAGCCTCGGCCTCGTAGGAGAGCACAAGCCGGTGCCGCAGCACGGGCAGGGCGGCGGCCTTTACATCCTCAGGGAGGACATAGTCGCGGCCGTTCATCAGGGCGGCGACACGGGCACAGCGGCAGAGATGTATCGAGGCACGCGGCGAGGCTCCAAACTCAAGCCAGGCGGCGACATCCTTCTCGAGGCCAGATTCGGCCCCCGAAGGCGCCTTTCCGGCGCCCGCCGCCCGCGCTCCGCCTTCCTCCCAGGCCGCCCGTTTTTTCCCCGCGGGCGGCGTCTCAGCCCCCGCCCGCGCCCTTGCCACGGCCGCCCCGACCGAATCCTCGGCAGGGCGCGGGCGCGTCGCCCGCACGAGCCGTACGCAGTAGTCGATGACGGCATCGTCAAGGCGGACAGCGGCCGCAGCATCACGCAGCAGGGCTATGCCTGAGGCATCGAGCACGCGGGGCAGCGGGGCAGCGGGCAGCGCCAGAGCTGTGTTTCTCTTCGCAATCTCAAGCTCCTCGGCTGGATCCGGATAATCCACAAGGACCTTGAGCAGGAAGCGGTCCAGCTGGGCTTCGGGCAGAGGATAGGTACCCTCATGCTCAATGGGATTCTGTGTTGCGAGGACAATAAAAGGCGAAGGCAGGGCGAGACTCCGGTCGCCAATCGTCACCTGCCCCTCCTCCATGGCCTCGAGCAGAGCCGACTGCACCTTGGCCGGCGCACGGTTTACCTCATCGGCGAGCACCACATTGGCAAAAATCGGCCCCTTCCGCGGGCTAAAACGGCCCTCAGCCTGTTCATAGATAAGAGTGCCCGTGATATCGCCAGGGAGGAGATCGGGCGTGAACTGAATCCGGCTGAACTCAAGGCCCGAAATCCCGGCGAAGGTCCGCACGGCGAGAGTTTTAGCGAGGCCGGGCACACCCTCGAGAAGTACGTGGCCAGAGGCGATAAGTCCCATCAGAATGCCATCGACAATGCCGGTCTCTCCGACTATGCGCAGCCCCATGGCCGCGCGCAGCTTCCCGATCAGAGCGGCTGCCTCGGCGATCTCAGCTTTTTTACCGGCCTCTTCCATCTCTTCCCCCTCGGATTATACTAGCCTCTGCGCCGACTCAAGAGCAAGCTCAGAGACAGCCCCCATGGCGGCCGGCCTGGCTTTTTACTGTGCCGGACTGCTGACGTACCGCGCTTTTTTTATTATCATCAATACTGTCTGCACCGAAAACGGCGGACAGCTGTCTATCTATAAAGCTGAATGGAGGCTTTGGAAGCAAAATGCCATACTGCCCTAAATGCGGAGTCGAACTGGACGCGGGCGCATCAGTCTGCCCGCTCTGCGGAACTCCTATCGCTCTCACCAAAGAAGAAACCGCCGCCCTAAAACAGAAAAAAAATGGATTCCCCAGCACCGAGGATCAGATTCTGAAATCACCGCCGGACTGCCGCGGAGCCCGCAGCGTCGAGCTCCTCAGCGTTCTCTTCGGCATAGCTGCCCTGCTCACCACCTGCATCGATCTCTTTTTCGCCGGTGGACACTTTACCTGGTCGCCCCTTGTTCTCACCTGTCTTGCAGGAGTCTGGCTCGCGGCCGACATGCCCGTCATACTCAAGGGCAGGCCATGGATACTCTGCGCCGTCCTTGTCCCCGGAGAGCTCGCGCTCCTCTTCCTCATCGATGTCTTCGATGGAAATCCCGCCTGGTGGTTCTTCAATCAGGGACTGCCGATATACCTGCTCTCGGTGGGCATCGCAGTCGCCCTCCTCGTGCTGATATCCATCACAAAGCGCCGCGATATAAATATCCTGGGCTATTTCCTCGCCGCCGCCTCTCTCGAATGTGTCGGCATCGAGTTTATAATGAGCCTCGCGCTCTGGGGCAGAATTCAGCTGCGCTGGTCGCCCATTGTCGCTATAGTCTGTGTGCCGCTCGCCGGCTTCCTTGTCTATCTGCACTACCGCGTTGTAAAAAAGCCTCTCGCGCGCAAGTTCCACACCTGAGCAGAATAATGGCTAATTGTTATTAGTTTGAGGTCGGGCGCCTCTGCCTTTTTCCCCGCCGCCGCCCTGCCGGGCGCCCTTTGGCGGGGCCCCCAGCAGGAGCCCTGGCAGTACGCCGTCTGCTGTGCCTTTAAATGGCGCCCGCCCTGAAATCGTCAATGAGCCTTCGGGCCACGCTTCCCCCGGGCGGTATGTCGGGCAGGCTGTCCGCCCTGCACCACCGCAGTTCGGCGATCTCCTCCCCGTCCGGAACACCCTCGCCCGAAACCCAGTCCGCCACATAGGCGAGCATCAGCGAATCCGGGAAGGGCCAGGTCTGCGAATAGCGGTAGCGCAGGTTCTTCACCTCGATCCCGGTCTCCTCGCGGATCTCGCGTCTCAGGGCTTCTTCGAGATTTTCGCCGGCTTCGACAAAGCCCGCGATCAGGCCAAAACGGCCTGCAGGGAACCGCGCGTTGTGCGCGAGCAGGAGCCTTTCGTCCCTCCGTATCGCGACAATAACCGCGGGCGAGATATGGGGATAGAATATCTGTCCGCAGGAAGGGCAGCGCCGGGCCCCGGCTTTAAAGCCCTCGACGGGATCGTCTGCCAGGGCCTCTCCGCAGCAGCCGCAGCACTGTGAGATTTTAATCCAGTTCAGAAAGGCGATGCCCTTGCAGGCCTCCGCGAACTCATCGGTTCTGAGCCCGCCGAGGGCCGCCCGGAAGGGCAGGACCCGGGGCGAGCCGAGCCAGCTGAGCTCTGTCCCCGCGGGCAGTCTCAGGGCCTCGCAGACTCGGCCGATATGGCCGCTCCGGTCCACGAGGGGGTAGACCCGCCTTTCGATGCCGGGCACAGAGGGCAGCCTCTCCTCAAGCCAGGCGGGGTCGAACCAGGGGCGCGTCTCCGCCCTCTGTTCCGCAGCGTCCCGAGGCAGTTCTGAGGGCCGCGGCTCCTCGGCGGGCGGCAGGACCAGATCTCCTCCGCAGAAGAGATAGCAGCGCTCAGGGTTCTGACTGGGCCGCAGGTCAAGGACGCTCACAGCGGAGCCTCGAGCGAATAGAGCTCGACTCTTCTATCCAGAAAATCGGTGAAGACAAGCTTCCGGCCGTCGGGCGAGATATCGATGCCTGTCGGCTGATTCCCGCCCCACTGCCGGTACACGACCTTGAAGGTAGCCGTATCGATCACTACGAGCTCGCCCGCGAGCGGGCCCTTCTTTTCGTAGCCATCGGCGCCATTCGGCCCCCTCGTGCAGGAATAGAGATAGCGGCCATCCTTTCCCAGCACACAGCTGTTCGGGTTTGTGCCTATCGGCGTCTCAGCGAGGAGCTTCCCCGTCTTCAGGTCAAAGCAGAAAACCGAGCCCCTGTCCATATCGGTCGCGTAGAGACGGTTCCGGACTGAGTCGACCACCAGGTGGCGCTTGGCTCCCCCATCAGCCTTCCAGAAAACAGAGAGTTCATAATTGGCAAGGCTGAGGCGGAAGATGCTGCCCTTGCCAAAGCTTGCGATATACAGAGAGCTGCCGTCGGGGCTCAGGGCGAGGCCGCGGGGTATGGAGCCGATCTTCACTTTTTTAAGCAGCTCATGGGTCTCCGCGTCGAAGACCGCGACATCCTCGCTCACCCAGTTCGAGACAAAGGCCAGCTCCCGCGGGGCGGCCGGACCTGTGGCCGTCCCGGCCGTCCCAGCCTTCGACGCGGCCCTGGCTGGCGCGCTCCCCACCGCAGGCCCGCGGCCAAAGGCGATCACCTTCGGATAGGAGCCGCCGCTTTTGAAGCTTGTCTTGTAGGCGAGGCTTGCACGGTCAAAGACATGGATCATCGAGTTGTGCATCTGCGAAACCCAGATCTCATTCTTCGAGGCAAGATAGGCGCTCTCGACAAAGCCCTCGGATTTCGCGTAGGAAAGCGGCGGTTCAAGACAGCCGATCTTTTTAAGGGTCGCGGCGTCGAGCACATCCGCCCCTCTGCCGGAGAGCAGGGGCAGTATCAGCAGCTTTCCGTCGGGCGTAAAGGCGACGCTCTTCGGACGGAGGCCTGTCCCTCCAAAGCCTTCGAGGACAAGGGGAGAGCCTTCGCGCTCGAGCTTCTCCTCGAGGACAATGGCGGCGGAACCCGCCACAATGCTCAGGGTCCGCGGGCTGCAGCCCGCGGCGCTCAGGCCAAGGCTGTGGCTGCCGCGCGCAATCCGCCCCACTCTGAAGCCGTTTCTGCCTGCACTCAGCGCGAGGGGCTTTCCATCAAGGCTCACTCTGGCATTCGGGGGCGCAAGCTTTATCGAGAAGGAGACTGTCCCCGCGGAAGAGGAGGCCTTTCCCTGAGGAGCGGCTGTCTGGGCGGATGCCCCGCCCGTCTGGGCCTTCTCCTCGGCCGCGAGGGCCGGGGCCAGATGTCCGCCAGGTCCAGAGCAGATCAGCAGCGCCATGCATATCAGCGCTCTTTCCCGGCCCTGAAGGCTAAGGGCCTCACTTGCATTTTTCACCATCATTCTGCCAGTCCCTTTTCCTTCAGCGCTTTCAGCACGGATTCACGCTCAACAAGAGATGTCGAAGAGAGGAGGGCTGACGCTTTTTCCCTGTCGCTGAAGCCGGCGGCCAGGGCCTTGGCCAGGGCCTCGAGCCCGCCCTTCCCATCCTCAGCCTCGGTAAGCTTGAGCTTTGCGAGCTCAAACCAGGCATCCGGCAGTTTGGGATCGGCCGCAGCAGCGGCAGCATAGGCCTCAATTGCCTTTGCAAAGCTGGAGCTCTCTTCATAGAGTCTGCCGAGGGCCATAAGATCGGCTGCAGAGGCCTTGCCGAGGCCCTGGAGCTTTTCGTAGGTCTGGGCAGCCTCCTCCTTGCGGTCGAGTTTCGCGAGGAGTCTGGCATAGAGGGACAGAGCCTGGGCATCATCGGTTTTAACCGAGAGCAGCTGCTCGAGCGCCTTGACAGCCTCGGCGTCTTCGCCCTTGGCTTCGCGGAGCAGAGCGGTATTGTATACCGCGTCTGGCGCATAGGGTTCGAGCTCCATAACCGCCTCATAGGTTTTAAGCGCCGATGCCGAATCTCCGCGGCGGTAATAGATATAGGCCTTGAGCGAGAGGGCCCGCGTATTTTTGGGGTCGTTCAGCAGCACGCGCTCCACAGCCTGGAGCGCCCCCTTGTAGTCCCCGCTCTCGCAGAGGGCCCGCGCCATGTTAAAGGAGGCTCCGAGAAATCCCGGATCGAGAGCTATCGCCTTCGCATAGGCTGCGCCTGCCTTGTCCCATTTTCCGAGGTCATACCAGGCGTTGCCAACTTCATACCAGTCCTGCGCGATCGCCTTGCGGGGCGGCGCCGACGCGCAGGCCGCGCAGAGCATCGCAGCCGCACACACAAGGGGAAAAAACGGCCTCTGTTTCATAGTCACAAGAGTGCCGCAAAAGCGGCCATTTTTCAATTGCGCAGCGGTGCGCACCTGGTTTATGCTGGCACTGAATTTGAAAGGAGCGCTTATGTCCACAAATCCAGTTATGTCTCTCGAAGCATGCTACAATCAGGGCGCCAACGCAGAGATGACGCGCCTTCTCGCCACGCTCAGCGCTGACGAGCTCAACAAGGACAGGAAATCCTACTTCCGCAGCCTTGTCGGACTCTACACCCATATTGCTGGAGGCGAGCTCTTCATGCTCAAGCAGTGCCATCTGGCCCTGCCCTCCTCTGATCTTTTCAACGACCCCGCGCTCGACCATCAGACAAAGCCCAACGCGCCGGCCTATCAGGATTTCGCCGCCGCGAGCTCTGCTCTTGCTGCCCTCGACGCTCTCTATGTCAAAGCCGCCGCCGGCATCCAGCCTGGGGATCTCGCGGCCGAGATGGAATCCCATGGGGGCAGGCAGACCGTTCTCAAATGCCTCAGCATGGTCGCGATCCACTCAGCCCACCACAGGGGCGAAATAGCCCAGATTCTCGATGAGATGGGCATTGACAATGATTTCTATGTCGCCGGCGCGAAAAAATGCTGACTGCCTTTAGGGTGTCAGCGTTACAAGCGATGAATTGCCCGCCGTATCGACTATTCTGACTTCGATCTTCGCAACAGTGGTCGTTCTGCACGAAGCATAAAGATCCTCGGGCTTGAGCTCCACATAGCGCGCAAGGCCGGTATGGGCGGTAAATGCGCTGCCGCAGGGCTTATACTCGTATTCTTCCGGCTGTATCTTTTCAATGCTGTCGATCCAGACCCCGCCGGGGGAGAGCGTCAGATAATAGTCGACAAGATTGTACCTGGTTTTATCATTCGCGTCCGGGTAGCAGTAGACCAGCAATTTGCATATATCGGCGTCCGCATTTATCTGATTTGTATCCTCCATCGCATTTATATAGACAAGGTTGAAACAGAGCAGATACCTGTATGAGGAGCTGCCATCTCCGGGATAGCTGCTGTCGAGGTACCTGTAGAGAGCAGCGCCCCGCACAGTTGGCGGATTGAAATTGTCGGCCGTGTAGAGAGTCACAATCTCGGAATCGGGGAGAGCCTGGCCGCTGTCGCTGTCTGTCCCAGACAGATAGAAGGAAATGTTCTTTCCCTCTCCGATTTTATAGAGCAGAGTATCGAAGAGGCTAAGATCTATCCACTGGAGGTCGGAGGACTGGACCGCAGTGACGCCATTCGGGACTGTTTCGGAGATGCTCTGAATTACAGCGTCCGTAAAATGGACTGCGACTGTGGCCCTGCGGCTTTTTTCGTTATAGAACCTTATTCTGTTTTTCTGGACATATGCTCCAGCGGAGATACAGGGATATCCTGCGCTGTTTTTATTAAGACTTGAAGTCAGAGTGGAAACAACGAAGGGATCCGATTTGCTCCGTACGCGCGACACGAGATCGATATTGTAAATATCGCAGGATACAGCCAGCGTCGAAGCCAGAATGGCCAGAAGCAGATACTCAGCATAAAGAGCATATTTCCGCGGCATATTCATCAGGCCTCTCATCTCCTAAAAACGGTATCCGATAGACAGATCGGGATCGATAAAAAAGGCAGTAGCGCTGTTGGGCATAAAAGCAGCCATGGCGGAAATATCCGCCGAAATATACAGATCCTTTAGAACATAGTACTGCAGCGATGCGCCAAACTGCGCTCCTGTATAGAATGTCGAGAGGGAATCCGTTTCGCCCGTGCCTGCAATGCTGTACTGCATAGAGGGAAAGGCGAGGATGCCCAGCCCTCCATAAAATTCGAAGAGGAGCGATTTTTTATATATAAACTTCTGAAAATCGATATCCAGAGCGGCCCTGCCAAGAAAGCCCTGCATGCTCAGGGCAGAGCTGGCCGAATCATAATATGAGAGTTTGGCGTCCAGGGATATTCCTATATAGCCATATCTGTTTTTATATGGGAGGAAAACAAATCTGCAGGCGGCGCCGCCCGCAAAGGCCTGGGACAGATCGAAATACCGGCCAAAATCGGGGAGATTGAGTGGAATCGGCAGAGCATATCCGGCGGATACTGTCAGGTCGTAGGATTTCTTAAAACCGACCCGTATTCCATCCACCTCTGCGCTCAGGCCGCCTGGATTGGTCATGGTCAGCCTGTAGCTGCCTGTCTTGAGCTCGGATAGATTGAAGGCCACTTTTACGACAGTGTTGTCACTGCTTGTATCCAGCACTTCGCCGATGACAGCGCTGCTGCCAGAGAGCAGATTTGTCTTTGAAAGGACAAAGCTGGCCCCCGGCTGAAGATCATGCCCCTCTATGGTAAACACTCCACTGTTATCATCTTCATAATACAGATTGCGGGGAGAGATACCTGATATCTCCGGCTTATAGGCCTTTTTTACCTCTATTGTGTTCCAGGGGCCTTCGATTTCGGCTACGTCAAGATAATTGTACAGTACTACTTTATAGCGGTACTGTCCGGCTTCGAGCGAGACCTCTACCTGCCCCGTTTCGCTGCTGCAGTTTTCGGCTGGTTTCCAGGAGCCCGAGCTGTCCCGCTGCTCAATAACAAACTCATAGCGGAGGACCCCTTTCTGGGTCCGGCAGCTCAGCTTCTGCACAAAATGCCCGCCCGAGGCGCTCTCAGTAAGGTAGTAATTTCTATCGCCGCCATCTGGCCCCTCTGTTTCTTCGGGATGAGAGGAAGGGCCGCCCGGAATAGATTGCTGCGGAGGCGTGCTGGGGCCGCCATTGGGGCCGGGCTGCGGCCCTCCTCCGGCGGGGCCAGGCCCTTGCCCCGGGGCAGGTTCAGTCTGCTGTGCGCAGACGGGCCCCTTCCCGGCCATCCAGAGGAGTATGCAGAAGAGCGGCAGAAAACGCCGCCATATTTTATCAGCCGCCATAGAGATCTCCAGGATCGTCCGATTGGGGTTTCTGCAGTTTGGGCAGGACCACGGAGAACTTCCGTACAAGGACCTTCCCTTTCTGGAATACACGCCCCTGATAGATCGACTGTGCCTCGACAGTCCACGTAAAATTGCCGGGTTTCAGCACGCTCAGATCATCGAGCACGTATGAGCGTGCGCCTTTGTCCAGAGTCTTTTCAATTATTACTTTCCCGCCGAGGCTCAGACGGAAGATATAGCGGGTGGCATCCGGCACCTCGTCCCAGCTGAAAACAATTTTTCTCTGTCTGGCAAGGTAATCATCATTGACGACAAAACTGTCCGCCGGCTGGGCGTCCTGCGGGGCCGGCAGGGCCGGCAGGGCCGAGACTCTGAAGCGGCGCGTCTCCACTGCGCTGATATCAAGGCCGTCGGCAGTAGTCCCGCTCACAGTCCAGTAATAGGTGCCCGGTGTGAGCCGGGGAAGTCTGAAGCTCTTCTGCGGATTGCGTATATTCGCAACTACTGTGCGTCTGCTTCCGCTGCTGCGGTACAGCACAAAGCGCGAACTCGCAGCCGGCTCAGCAGACAGCCATTTGACCAGAGGAGGATTTTTCGCAGCATCTATGCCGCTTATTGTGGCACCTTTGGCGGGAGAGAGCAGCGAGATAGGCTTAAGCTGTCTGAGCTCGAAAGCATAGCTGCCAACAGAGCCGCTCGAGCGTGAAGCCATAGGGCTTTCGCTGCGGAATGCCTGCACAGTCCAGCGGTATCTCTGTTCCTTAAACCCCGCAAGATCGAGATCGATGCCTGTATCCCCGATCAGGTCGCGCTCATAGGCAGTCTCGTTTGAATCGGCGGCCGTAAACAGTCTGAATTTGTAATAATCGGCCCCATCGACTTTCCGCCAGGCAAAATGGAAATTCTTTTTGTTTCCAACAACGGCGCGGCCGGAATCCGGCGGCGAAACACAGCCAGGCGCCGCAAGAGGGGCTTCGACAATGAGCTCCTTGGGCTCTGTCGCCAGTTCAAGAGAGCCGAGCACCGACTTTACGCGCCAGTAATAAGTACCGGGCTCGAGCGACGAACCGGAATAGGGACTCCGCGCGGCAGGCACATCGACAAGACAGTTCGAAAAATCGCCAGCCCGGCTGATCTGGAACCGCGCCTCGCCGTCCACATTGGATTTCCAGACATATTCCATGTCGGAAGTCAGGTTCTGCGAGAGTCTGTAGCCGGCCGGCGGGAAAATGGAGCGCTGGAAGGGCTCCGAGCTGCTTGAATAGAAACGGCGGGATTTCGATACCGCGGAGTTGCCTTCCGGATCGACAATGCTGACCTGCCACTTATACCAGGCTTCATTTTCGAGCGGATGCTGCGCACTGTCAAGAATATAATAATTGCTATTAGTCTGCGCGGTAAAGGCAGAGTCAGGGCTGTTCTCCCTGCCGACTGTCAGCCTATACGACGCCGCTTCCGGGCTGCTCTTCCACGAGAACACGAGGCCCTGTTTTCCATCGGCGCCTTTCTTGAGCGTATTGACCATCTCTTCGGGCGCAGGCATAACAAGCTCGGGAGGATCCAGCGTCGCTCTCTTCTCAATCTTAAAACTCGAAACAGGAGAAGGCCTCGAGAAGCCTATGCCATTGAGCGCATAGTAGGGGGTTACACGCCAGTACCAGGTTCCAGCGCCAAGAGACGAAACAATACTCGACAGCGAATCCGTGCGCTGGGAGATAAGCGGATTGGCCATTCCGCTGTTGTCAGCAACTTCAAACAAATATGAAGATACGTAGTCGTTGCCAGTCCAGATAAATCTGATATCCGGATTCCGGGTCCGGTAGCTGGCCGCGGTTCCCGGTTCAGGCGCTTCCGGCATGGGCCCGGGAGCATAGAGCACAGTGAACTTTCCTGCTGCCGAAAGATCTTGGGCCGCTGTCTCCGCGCCTTCCTTTGGCCTGAGGCTGATCCGCCAGTACCAGATGCCTGGCCCCGCGCTGACAGCAAGGGCTCCAGGATCAGTGAACTCATGGCGTTCCGCCGACTTGAAGTCGGCTGTTGGGGACAGCTCGAGGAGCCCAGAGACAGGGCCCTTTCCTGTGTAGCTGCAGGCATATTGAACGCGCAGCGGCTCCTGGCTGAAATTGAGCATGCTGCTGCCGCGGGCCGGTGAGATCACGCTGAATACAGGCTTTTCGATGCTGCCCGCGCCAGAGACTGAGACTGCACTGCCTGCGTCCACCTTCTGGCTCTGCCCCCCGCTGTTTTTAACGGAGGCCGAGCCCTTCTCGACGCTTACGCTGAGTTTTTTTCCAGAGACAATATTGACCGCTGATGAGCCCTTTACCTCGACGGTTCTGCCCGCCGAGCTCACGCTTATTCCCCTGCCGGAAGATTGGACACGCAGGCTGCCGCTATTCACATCGACCGCGGAGCCGCTGTCTTCGCGCATAATAAACTGGGCCAGGGTATTCTCGCCAAGCTCCACCGAGTTCCCATCGGAGAAATGCACTGTTGCCCCGGATTTATCCGCAATGCGCACAGTATCCCCATTATAGATAGGAGAATCCTGTCTGAGCCTGTCCCAGAGCACTCTGTCCATAAAGCGGCGCTGAGCGGTGTTGTACTTGAAGGTTATGGTCGCAATCTGCTGGCCGCCCTTATTGGAGAGCGACTGGTTCAGATGCACCCAGAAGTTCCAGTATCCCAGAACCGCGACAGCGAGGCATATTACGACAAAGAGAACGTCACCTGCTCTGCTGCTGGATCTGGTATTTTTTCTCGTCGTCATCGAGATTCACCTTGGAGAGATCGGGCGCTGTCTTCCCGAGAAGAGCGCGTATTTCGGCGAGGGACTTCGGTCCATCCGGGCCGGCTCCTGGTATATCCAGTTCCTTCCGCATATTTACCACGGCATACATATGCTGGGGTTTCGCT
>Ga0163159_1000091_pt1 | contig 143212 bp, 132 predicted proteins | sample BioMet9_FD_108702 | JGI IMG/M metagenome (GOLD analysis project Ga0163159, IMG submission 108702) | Microbial communities from bioreactor (seeded with sewage sludge) at Lawrence Berkeley National Lab, California, USA - Biofuel... | ecosystem: Engineered > Bioreactor > Anaerobic > Unclassified ... | reverse complement strand
TTGCCAGCCGGCTTCCTTCAGATTCCGTCTCGCGGCGGACACCCTTGCCTTCGGCTATACCTTTCCCACTACCGGGCAGATTCCGGACTTCCACCGGTTAGAAACGTGCGCCGCCGGGCGCACTACCAAAAAACGGACCTTCCTTTTCGGAAGATCCGTTTGTACTGAATGGTGACCCAGTAGGGATTCGAACCCTAGACCCACAGCTTAGAAGGCTGTTGCTCTATCCAGCTGAGCTACTGAGTCAAAAAAATGGAGCGGGTGATGGGAATCGAACCCACATAACCAGCTTGGAAGGCTGGCGCTCTACCACTGAGCTACACCCGCATACTTTGGTCGGAGCAGCAGGACTTGAACCTGCGACCCCCTGGTCCCAAGCCAGGTGCGCTACCAAACTGCGCTATGCCCCGCGAACAAATAGTATTATACCAAAGTGACGAATGTTTGTCAATGCTTATTCTCGAATGGTCGGCATATTTCGACCATTGAAAATTTCCAGCATTTCCTGGCGTACCAATTGCCGTATGTTTCTCTTATCTCGTGGCGATAATTCATCTTCGACGACATTGAACAAATAGTTATCCAAGTCGAATTCTTTTAATATCATCTTCGTGTGGAATATATTTTCCTGATACACATTGACATCGACCATATCATAGCGGTTCCGTGTCCGCGGTGCTATGTAATTCTGGATGGAGTTGATGCGGTGGTCGATGAACAGCTTCTTGCCGGTGATATCGCGGGTAAAGCCGCGCACCCTGTAATCAAGCGTGACGATATCCGAATCAAAACTATCTAACAGGTAATTCAAGGCGTTGAGCGGTGATATGCGGCCGCACGTAGACACGTCTATATCGGCACGGAATGTACTTATACCGCGATATGGGTGACTTTCAGGATAAGTATGTACCGTCAGGTGGCTTTTATCCAGATGACAGACTACATCCGTATCCTTAGGTTCTACAGGTTCCTCCGATATGAGGATCGTCACGCTGGCTCCCTGGGGATCATAATCCTGACTGGCTATGTTCAGGATATTCGCTCCGATGATGGATGCGACTTTTTTCAATATCGTCGTAAGCCTGTCGGCATTGTAGACATTGTCGATATATTCGATATACTGACGTTGTGATTCTTCCGTATTAGCATAGCAAATATCATAGATATTGAAGCTCAGGGTTTTCGTCAAGTTGTTGAATCCATACAATTTTATCTTGTTTTTCTTTACAGACATCGGTCCTATACCTCATTCAATAAGAATTTCGCAGGCTTCTCCATCAGGCCGGCAGGCCTTGCTTCGCCCTAAAACGATCCATTGGATAGAAGACTGGATGCATTATGTTACTTGATACAATTTTACATCTTTTATATGCCCGTTTTCAATAGTACATATGCCATATGTTCCTTGTCGTGAATCCCGCGGCAAGGATATGCTGCCGGGATTGACCAGCCAGATTCCCTGGACCGTTTCCAGGAATTTGCGATGGCTGTGGCCGAACACGACCAGAGAGGCCCCCTGTGCTTGTCCCAAGGCCAGCAAGTGCCGGCGGCGGCTCTCACCATACCACTGATGCCCGTGTGTCACGAATATAGTAACACCGGCTATGTCGATGCACCGTTGATCCGGCCAGGGCCGACACACGAAGTCATTGTTGCCGCGGACGGCGTATACTGGCACACCTGCATAGGCTTCCAGCGCCTTGCTATCTTCACAGTAATCACCGGCATGTATCCACGCTGCCACATCTGGACAATGGGCGGCCATGCGCTTCATGTTATCCAGACGGCCATGACTGTCGCTTACGATTCCTACATAGGTGATGCTCATTGCAGCATACCTGCCAGTTTCCGCAAAGCTTTACCGCGGTGGCTCAGGGCATTTTTTTCAGCCATTGATACCTCGGCCATAGTCTTGCCAAGCTCGGGCAGATAAAACAATGGGTCATAACCAAATCCCCCCGTTCCCGCATAAGTGTCACGGATGATGCCTTCGCAAGTCCCTTCTGCCGTGAGAGCCGAGCCATCAGGCCAGACCAAGACGAGGACGCAGGCATAATGGCCCGTCCGTTGCTCATAAGGCACATTGGCAAGCTCGCGGATCAGTTTCTCATTATTCCGTTCATCATTACAGTCTTCACCGGCATAGCGGGCCGAATAGACACCAGGTCTCCCCTGCAAGGCATCGACGACGATACCTGAATCGTCGGCCAGACAGGGCATATTGGTCCGCTTCATGTAGTACGTCGCCTTGATCAGAGCATTTTCCGCAAACGTATTCCCCGTTTCTTCCGGTTCCTGTTCGTCACGGAGTACGTCCTTCACAGAGACGCATGAATATCCCAAAGGCTGCAGGACTTGTTCTATTTCACGTATCTTGCCCGCATTATGAGTCGCCAAGATGATGGTATCCTTCTTATCCATTCTGGTTCCTCTGCTTCGCTACAGCAGCATAATTCTTGATGACGACAATAGGGGTCTTTTGAGATGCGTTACCAAACGGATTATCGATGAGAATCTGTGCGATTTCCTTGGGATCGAGACCTTTGGAATGTCCCAGGATGGCAGAGCGCTTCAGGTCATTGACATCAGCTACGCAAGCACCGTAACATTTCATGCGCTGCTTGATTTTTTCGGCGACACCATCTGGGTCAGCCGGTCCGTAAACGATGCATTTATCGAAGGGCGGCATCGTGCCCGTTACATCATCGGTCAGGGACGCCTGACGGCACAGTTGGTAAAATACACCTGATTTACCTACCAGCTTAGCCAGGAAACCGATGATGAAACAAAAGAGCGTCTTCCATTCACCTTCCAGCTCCATAGCGGCCTGCATGCCGTATAAGCTGGCCATACTACCTTCTGCCGGTACGAAGCGGCGCATGACGCGCGCCTGCCAGGACGGCGTCAATTCTTCAGGACGCGTAAAGCGGCGCTGCGTAATAGCCACGACGCTTTCGGCCGAGCAGATGATATCATCGGGCCCGACGACGCCTTTAGCGTATTCTTCAATGGAATCTACTATATCGTCCTTGTCTGTAAGGATTCTCGTTTTAATAGGTACTAATTCTAATTCTGCCATGTTTCCTGCCTCCTAAGCCTCTTGCAATGCCCGCAATATTTCCGAAGATTTCAGCGTAATCCGGGCTTTATGGATATACCATTCGCTACGAGCTACGACCTGATAAACCAAATCGATAGGCATATCGGGGAAACTATGCAAATCTTCACGGATATTGCCATTTTTACTGATCAATTCCACAGTCACGCGCAGCTTCCCGCCCTGACGAGGCAGGATAATGACGGATTCCCAATAGCCGTCATCACGATTGGCAGTCGTATTCGTGAGACGGGAATGGACGATACATTTGTCATACTGTTCACTGGGCAATAAATGACGGGGATAGAAATCCATGATGGTCCCCCCCTGTTTACCTCTGTTGGAAAAAGGCACGACCGTTTCAAATACCGCTCTGTCACTGCTGATTTCAGTCAGCGTAAACGGTTCGCGATGACGGCAGTCAATGAAGAACCTAGCATCACCCTGACGCCAGGCAAACAGACGGAATAATAAGTATAAAGCAGCAAGCACACCGATTATGCCGATGATGATATTGATTAATACATACAAATACACGGTACAGGACTCCTTTGGTTATAATACATTATGGGTTAGAAAGAGAAATTTCTTCAGTAGTATATTCATGCTCTGGCAGAAGATGACGGGCCATCTGCCCGCCTCGCTCAGCTTCAGCAGTAAAACAGAGACGCAGCTGGCCTGGTCTCTGATCCGTGTTCAGCAGCTGCTGCCGTTTCAGGACATCGAGCGTTTCCAGAGCCATTTCATGGGCTGGATCGATGATGACGATATCATCGCCGCACATCTGCTCGAATAAGGAGCGGATGAAAGGATAATGGGTACACCCAAGTATGGCCGTATCCGCACCAGAAGCGACGACTGGAGCCACATATTGGCGCAACGGCTCTGTTATAACATCGCCGGACAGGATTCCCCGTTCGATCAAATTCGCCAATGCCGGACAGGCCTGCTCTATGATTGCCACGTCCGGGTCCATACTTCGAGCCAGCAATTTATGGCTGTGGCTCTGTATGGTGATATTCGTAGCAAACACGGCGATTTTTTTCTTCGCACTCGTATCCATGGCCGTCCGCAGGCCCCGGCTCATGCCGATGATAGGAAACGGATAAGCACCGGATACGACATGGAATGCCGCCGATGTAATTGTGTTACAAGCGATGGCCGCCATCTTGACGGGCTGACGCTCCAAGAAATGCAGGATTTCTTCTGTATATCCGATGATTTCCTGAGGTGTACACGATCCGTAAGGATTGCGCCGCGTATCGCCGACATAAACAATATTTTCGTTCGGAAGCAGCGTTCGCAGCTTCCCTGCCACAGTAAGGCCGCCTACGCCGGAATCAAATACCCCGATGGGCAACTTATTTAGTTCCATGAGACGCCTCCATCACTGCATTTCAGCCTGATCTTTTTCATACATCGCTTTCAAACCGGCCATCCGTACTTCGTCCAACCGGGCTATCTTTCCCGTATCCGCATGAGAAAAGACGTTTTGCGTCATACCTGTTGCCAGGACTGTACCATCAGACTGGCGCAAGATGCGAAATGAATATACGGTCTGTGCCCGTGACAATCGGGCCAGGCGCGTTTCGATGACGATCGTATCGTCAAACCGTATGGGACTGATATATTCGCAGGAGACACTCTTAATCGGAAAGGAGATACCTTCTTTCATCAGCTCCACCAAATCTATACCTGCCTGACGCATGTATTCAACACGGCCGCATTCAAACCAACGCAAGTGATTTGAATGGTGGGCGATGCCCATCATGTCCGTATCATAAAAATGAACTTTTTCAGTTACACTAACCATCTACCAGAACTCCCATCCAATGAATATGATTTAGTCACACTCTCTTTATTGTACGATTATGAGTGAGGTTTGTCAAAAAAATATTTCCAACAGAGGAACTCTGCTGGAAATATAAAAATCATCAAATTTTAGCGAATGGGATGAGATGCCGGACCTTTTCCCGATGCTCCGGTTTGACATAGGCACCGGCAAAGGATATAGCCGCAGCAACGACAGCTGCATCATCGACCCAACCCAGGCCGGTAATCACATCCGGTACAAGGTCGAACGGCAAAATCACGTATCCCAAAGCACCCATGAGGATCAGCTTGACTGCTTTGGGCGTGTCTGTATCCTGCAGGCAGTAAAACAGCAACAACAACCGCGGCAGGAATCGGACTTTTTTACCGGTCAGACGCAAAAAACGGATAAATTTGCCCGGTGTATAGAACCGTGCGAAAAAAGTCAGGAATCTTATCATACTATCACCATGCCTATTTTTGTTCTTCCATAGCTGCTTTGGCTTCTTCAACGGCAGCTTTCACCTGTTCGTCTGTCGGATCCGCCGGGCTGGCCGTTTCTGCTTCGGCTGCCACTGTTTCTGCTTTTGCTTCGGGAGCAGCTGGTTCTGCCGCTACTGCTTCTTCTGCAGCTTTTTCCCGGGCCACTTCTTCCACGATGTCATCGTGATGACGGACATTGTATACGACCTGCTGGCCTTTTTCCTTGACGTCCTGGAATACTTCCTTGACGACGCCGCCCCATTTCTTGACGAAATCGATGGTTTCATCGCCTAAGGGCACATTTTGCAGAGGATTGTCACGCAGTTTATCGATCTGGTCCTTTGCCTTATCCTTTACATCGCTCATCATGGCGATATAAGGCCCCATATCGGTAGGCATACCATCTTTCAACCAACGCTGGGTCACTTTCCCGAGGCTGTACGTAATGCCGATGGCAATAGGTACCTGGATAGCTCCAATAGGAATGAGCGTGGCCAGGATGTTGCCGGCCATACGGCCGCTCAAAGCACCTATAAAGGCGATGACAGCCCGTTCTGACAATTTTACATCGTATACGCGGGCTATGCGGCTGACGAGATAGACTTCATTGGCCATAAGCGCTACCGTTCCCAGCAACGGCGCTACGACGATGACGCCGGCACGGGCAGCGGCCCAGCGGCATAACGTTTCCACCTTCAAATCCGCATCGCTCGTCGCTTCATCCATTTTATGGATGACGGCCAGTGACTCTGCCGGAATCACTTCCGTATCATCGACAGGAGCCTGCTCTGTTTCCTGGCTCTTCATATTTGCCAATTCGGCCCGCAACTTATCTATTTCGGCTTGCATTTTAGCTATTTTTTCCATTGCTTCTTCTGTCATATCAATCACCTCTCCGTTAAAATTATTTACCTCATATTAATATAATTCTACACTGCCAACAAAAATCCCTTTTTTAAAATACTGATTATAATAAATTTTACCAACTTGTCAAGCCGCCGTCAACCGGCCACACTGCTGCCGTCACGTACGATGCATCAGCACTCAGTAAAAACGCCGCTACCGTGGCGATTTCCTGCGGCTGGGCAATGCGGTACAGCGGGTAATGCTGTCGCAGAGAATCCATCGTCAGCGTTGGATCGGCCTGCATCTGCCGCTCCAGGAGCGGTGTTGCCACATCACCGGGACACAAGCAGTTGACCCGCACGCCGTGAGGCGCCGTCTCCAGAGCCAGAGAGCGGGAAAATGCTGTCACGGCGCCTTTAGTCGCACTGTACAGGGAACAAGCCACATTGCCCTGTAAGCCGGCGTCACTGGCGATGGTGACGATACTGCCACCATGTGCTTTCAAATGCGGCAAGGCGTATTTACACAAGAACATCGTACCCTTGACATTGATTGACCAAAATCGGTCTGCCTCCTCTTCTGTCACGTCGCCCAACAGGTTTTCCCCGTATATACCTGCTGACGTTATTAAGCCATCGAGACGGCCAGACTGTTGCAGTGCTTCTGCAATGATGGAGCGGCATCCCGCTTCACTGGATACGTCGCCGTGCACATACACACAACTGCCCTGCCCAGATGGCATGCTTTCCAAGGCCTGACGTCCCCGTTCAGCGTCCCGGCCGGCAATGACGACATCCCAGTCCCGTTTCCTGAGGACGACTGCACAAGCCAAGCCGATACCGGAAGTACCGCCACTGATCAAAACCGTTTTCCTATTATCCATGACTAAGCCTCCCCATCAAAGCAGGCGGAAATAATCGACAGCCAGCTTGCCTATGACGGCAAATGTAATGACGATGAATACGATGCGTACAAACCGCGAACCTTTGCGTATGGCCAGGCGGGCGCCCAAATAAGAGCCTAAGAGAAAGCTAGCCGCCATGGCGATACCATATACAAATATGACCTGTTTCAACCAAATGAACAGGAAAAAAGCCGTCAGGTTGCTCATCAAATTCAATACTTTGGCATTGCCCGAAGCCAAGACGAAATCGAACCCCGTCATGACAAAGCCGATTATGAGGAACGTCCCCGTACCAGGCCCCAGGAAACCGTCATAAAAGCCCAAGCCCAAAGCACTCAAAAACCAAATGTATTGAACTTTTTTCGTTTCCCCGCCATACGTACTGATAGAGCCCCAGTCTTTTTTGACGATGACGAATATAGCGACTGCCGCCAGCGCCGCAATGACGAGAGGCTTTAGCATAGCTGGTGACAAATGCATGACCAGGGCTACGCCGCAGGCCGAGCCGAGAAATGTAAACGGCAGGAGCTTTCGGACTAAATGGACATCGACCTTACCAGCCCGAAAAAACTGATAGGCACTCATGACAGCGCCGAAAGATGCAGAAAATTTATTCGTCCCCAAGGCGTAATGAGGCGGCAGGCCGGCTATGAGCAGGACCGGCAGGGAAATCAGACCACCGCCGCCGGCGATGGAGTCGATGAAGCCAGCGGAAAATCCACCGCACATGATGAATATAATCACTAAAATTGAATAACTATCGCCTATACTTTCCATGATACATCTCCCTATTGCAGTAGTTGTGAAACAAATACCACATCTATACCGTCATCGTGCAGCTCGTCGACCATGGATCGGATGGCCTCGGCCGTATTGGGCCGGGCATGGCCTATGACGATGGCATTGCCGTTGCGAAGGGCCATCTTGCCGGCCTGCCGCAGCCGTCCCCGTACGGATTCCACGTCGCTGTCGTTATCGATGAATAAATCATTCATAGCCGTTGCAACTCCCATAGAAGATGCTGTCTTCTCACCAACTGTCGAGCCGCTGGTACGACTGTCCAGGAAAAATAAATCCCGCTTCTTAAGGACGGACAGCACAGATTTCATGGCATTGGCATCCATCGTCGTATACGATCCTTGGTGATTATTAGCACCGATGGCATGCGGCACCTGATTGAGCATCTCGACTGCCGTCGACTGAATTTTTTGATTCCCCATTTCCGGATAAATGAACACCGCTTCAGAAGAATTGACATTGAGCGGTTTCATGGGCATATGCACCATGATCTGGCGGCCTGCATTGTAACCGCTGTCAGCACAAGTAGCCGTATATTCCTTGTACGGCATGACCGAATAGGTCAGCGGCACGGGAATGGCATTGAAGGCGCCCAAGACATCTTGTCGATAACCGAAGTCATCGATGACGATGGCCAGCTTACCTTTGATATTATCAGGATGGGTCACAGTGGTCGCACCTTTATGACTTTGTACCGTTTCAGCTGGTTCTTTTTTATCGCTTGCCCCGCTGTCCTTCGTGTCGGCCTTCTTGGCCGGTGCCAGCAAGGTCTTGACTTTATCTATGAGCGTCGCAGCACCAGGCGGTGTGACATAAAGGCGCGTCACGATTAGCTGGATAGGCTGCCCATCGAGCTTGTCCACCAAGGCAATATCATAGCGACTTACAGTCGTACCGTCCAACGTGTCTTTTTCAGCAGCATACAGCACCGCCTTGCCTTTGCTTTTGGCTAATTGCGTTTCTAGAGCAGCTTTCGAGAATTCCCCTTTAGGAATGATTTTGCTGTTCCTCGTCGTCCAGCGGATCTGGCCGCCTGTAGCTTTACGCTGCGTATCTCTGGATTTCGTATCCAGGACGATTACTTCATGTCCCTGCGATTTGAGCCAGGCATCAATGGCATCTTGTGCCTCCTGGGCGGCATCACCATAATCCATGTCCTTGCCGGACGCCTTACCGTTCTCTATGCTTTCCATCTTGGAATCAGCAGCTTCCGGCGTCACTGTACCGCCTTGCTGATTCCAATACGCTCCGGCACAGATGACGACAAGTACCAGAAGTATGGACAAATATCGAATCAATGAAGAATCCTGACGCGTCTTACGCGTTCTCGTCCCTCGTTTAGGCTGCGCTTTTCGTACCATAATAAAGCTCCTTTGCTATAAATGACATCGTTGTAGCAATATTGCTTACTATTATACAATATTTGTATCCTGAAAGAAATGAAAGAAAGTATTTCTTTTCATCAAAAAAGCCGGAAAAGCACAGTCAGGAAACCCCTGGCCGCACTGATCCGGCTGGCAAAAATCTGTATATAAGTCCGTCTTATCATTGATCCGGACACTGCTGCGTCAGAATCTTGCTGTACTGTTCTTCTTGGGGAAACAACAGCTTTATTACTTGACGACCTACAAGCTGAGCGCCGTTGCGATGGCAGGACATACAAGCCCTCGCCATAGAAATCAACGTATCGGGATGATCCATCAAATCCGATACGGTCTGGACCATATCGGCATGATTGCGCACCCAGTAAGCACATCCTTTATGCTGCAGATACGAGGCATTAGCTTCTTCCTGACCAGGAATAGCACTGTACAGCACCGTAGGTACTTGCACCGTCGTCGCTTCCGTACAGGTAAGCGCCCCTGGCTTGGTCACGAGCAAGGTAGCCCGGGCCATCAGGTCAGGTATACGGTTCGTATAACCGTATATATCTACAGGGTGCTTTAAATCGCCTTTCATCTGCGATACTTCATCGAATAAATCGGCGTTATATCCCGCCACTACAGTGAAACTATCCAAATTATCCAGGCCGTCCAATACGGTAAGGGTCTTTTTGATTGAACCCATTCCCAGACCGCCGCCCATGATAAGGATATTCCGTTCTTTGGCCGGTTGGGAAAGGCAGGCCCATTGTTTATCCAAAAAAGATTTGCGAATGGGTATACCTGAGACAAACACCTTGGAAGAATCGATGCCATGCTGCACAAGTTCATCTTTGAGCTGGGATGCTGCTACACAATATTGATCGATTTGCGAGTAGATCCAGAGCTGATGAATCGCAAAGTCCGTAATGACGCCTACCAGAGGAACATGGATGCGATGCTGCCGTTTAAGCAATGCCGCCGCCCCGGCTGGGAATGGATGGGTAAACACGATGACATCCGGTTGTTTTTCCTGGATCATACGCATCATCCGCCGTTTCAAGCCCCAAGCCACCAAGGTCTTCACCATGAAGCCCTTACGGTGACCTTGTGATGAGTAGTACATCAAATCATAGAGCATGGGAAACACATCCAAAATCTTGATATACGTTTCCTTGACCAGATTATCGATAGAAAGGACTTCGTTCGATAAAAAATCTACATGCTCTACTTCACAAGAACTAGTCAGGTTCTTGAGATATTCTTCTATTGCTCGTGCCGCTTGAGTGTGCCCGGTGCCAATAGATGCTGACATAATGAGCACTTTTTTCTTCTTCATCGTTCTTACCTCTTCTTTGAATACACACAAGTGATTCTCGATCAGGTCCTGTCACGTCAACCAGGAAAATAAAAGGGCCGTTCTTCGCCGCGGCCCTTATCATGGTGTTGTACGCTTTATTCGTTTACCAAATCCTTCAACTGCTTGCCAGCTTTGAAAGCCGGAGTCTTGGAAGCTTTGATCTGAATCTTTTCATTGTTACGGGGATTGCGGCCTTCGCGGGCTTTGCGTTCCCGTACTTCAAACGTACCGAATCCAATGACCTGGACCTTGTTTCCTGCTTTCAAACTTTCGCTGATAGCATCAAAAACTGCTTTTACTGCTTTTTCGGAATCTTTTTTCGTCAAGTCAGCTTTCTGTGCTACATTGGCAATTAATTCTGTTTTGTTCATGTGAAAATCCTCCTTTGGTTAGTTACATCACTCTTGGCTAGTTAAGATGCTCCCAATATTCAATTTCTTTTAAGCTGATGATCAGCCGTTTTTTCTTTTGCTTCCTGCCAAAATAGAGCTATCATGTCCATAGTAACATGTCCCCAGTCGAGATGGGACTCTCGTATCTTGTCTTCCACAAAAGAAAACCTTCGGCGAAATTTACTATTGGCGCGACGTAACGCACATTCCGGCTCAATTTGGTATCGCCGAAACAAGTTAGCTAACACAAACAGCACATCTCCTGCTTCTTCTTCCAGATGGTCTTCATCATGTTCATGGAGAGCTTCCATGAACTCCTGCCACTCTTCTGTCACTTTATCCCACACTTGGCTGTCATCTTCCCATTCAAAGCCGACCTTAGCCGCCTTTTCTAGAAGCTTATATGCTTGGAGCAGCGATGGCAGGCCTTTGACGACACCATCCAATATATGAGCATGCTGTTGCCGCTTTTCTTCTTGCTTTAACACATCCCAGTTTACCATACTCTCTGCTATATTTTCAAGTACCTGCTGCCGAAAAACATGAGGATGTCGGCGTATCATTTTATTTGACACGTCATCTATGACATCTTGGGCCGTAAAATACCCTTTTTCTTCGGCCAGCCGGCTGTGAAATACGATTTGGAACAAGATATCGCCCAGTTCCTCTCGCAACCCTTCAATATCTCTCGTATCGATGGCATCGAGCATTTCATATACTTCTTCTAATAAATAACGCCGCAATGTGCTGTGAGTCTGCAATTTATCCCAAGGACAGCCTTGCTCGCCACGCAGGGATGCCATGACTTCGACGAGAGGCGAAAAAGAAACGGGATCCACTGCTTCATGCGGCGGCAGCGGCAGGACGAGACTGGTCAGGTGATCGATGTCTTCTATGCGGTCCAGTTCATACAGGGGAATTTTCTGTATCCGTTCGTCAGGCAGGCTGACATGGTACACCAGGATGGCCTCGTATTCGTCGCCGTATTGTTCCATCAAAGCCAGCTTGACATCAGAGGCTATGCGCCGATCATACACCTGCGTAATGATGACAGGCGTATCCAGGACCAGCGGCAAATGTTTCAGATCCAGGCTGTCCATGATCAGCATGCCGTGGACCGGATCCATGTGCAGGCGCGTATACAAAACCTCCAAAAAGCTCATGCCTGGCAAGACTGCCACTTCCAACCCTGCTTGAGCGCCTTGTTGAACGAGCATCGTCACCGTCGCTTCTGCTACGACGGGGCTGCCGGGTACAGCATAAACGACATCGCCGTTCCGGGTCTTATCCAAGACATAGTCGACTATGTGCTGGTACACTTCTTCAAACGAGTGTTCCCGTTCATAGAATCGATCCAGCGCCTCGTATGGTATGTGTTCTTCGTCGAGAAATGCTACGGTCGGGTGGATTTTCGTCCGCAACAGCAACGTATCCGTCTGCTTCATGCACTGCAGCGCCGAAACCGTAATTAGTCCGGCATCACCTGGCCCGAGACCTACGATTTGTAATTTTCCCATAATTCCTCCTGTTTAACATTATTTAATTATATTAATTTGAGATATTAATGAATTTTTCGAATGAGCAATCCATATAATTTAGGACCCAACACGGGCAGCTGCCGTATATCTTCCAAAGCCATAGCCCGAAACAGGAATATTGCCACAATATATACAATCAGGGCAACCAGGATAGCTGTACATGTAGCCAGGGTGTTACCCCACACCCCGGCAGTAGCAGCGTACAGCAGACGAGCGGCTGCAGCCGTGACGACAGAGGCCAGGAAGAGCCTGACTATATACTTGAAATCCAAAACATAACGGGCGTAGCGGTAGGCAAAAAACAGATTCAAGACGGTTGCCGCCGCCAAATCGGCATTTGTCGCCCAGGCAGCACCGACTTCTCCCAACCAAGGAATAGCCGTCAAATGCCAGCTCAGGCCGATTTTCAATATGGCTGCCAGCACCATATTGAGCAGTGGTATAGCCGTATGGCCCATGCCCTGCAGGAGAGCACTGCTGACCTGCTGCAGGCCGACGAGAAATATGGAAAAAGCCAGGACACGGATAGCCGGTCCAGCCAAAGGCGTTGCATACAACATTTGTGATATAGGCACAGCCAGTACGGCTAGGCCCATGCCAGCAGGCAGCGTGATGATGCTGGCAATCCGCATGGCCGTATGCGTCCGCGACAGGACCACATCGAACCGATCTGCCGCATAGGCAGCAGATACAGCCGGTACGAGGCCCGTCGCTAAAGCCATGGTCAAGATAGCCGGCAGTTGGACCAAGCCGTTGGCCATACCTGACAAGTAGCCAAACAAAGTCGTCGCTTCTTTCACGGCATAGCCAGCCGCTTCCAGGCGCTGCGGTACGATAATCAAATCGATGCTGGCCACAGCCGGCAGCAACATGTTCGCCGCTGCCACGGGAATCGCTAGGACGAGAAGGCGCCGCAAGATAGTCCCGGCAGGCCGCACGGGAAATATGGCCGCATCGACCTGTCCGTCCTGGCGGCGCTGCCGATGATACAGCCAGCTGATGACCAGCAATCCTGCCACAGCACCGGGAACAGCGCCGAAGGCAGCGCCTGTAGCTGCCATTTCCAGTCCATAGGGCAGGCAAATATAGGCCAACAGGAGCATCGTGCAGACCCTGACGAATTGATCGACCATCTGCGATACAGCTGTCGGCGTCATGAGCTGCAATCCCTGAAAATAACCGCGGAAACAGCATGTGACGATGGATATGGATAAAGCCGGGGCCAGCACCAATAACGGCCAGAGAGCCCGCTGATCGCGCACCCAGCCCATATGGACAATCCAGTCGGCACCAAAAGCCATGGCCACGCCACAGGCTATGGCCATGGCCGTCATCGATACGAGCGTAACGTGGAATACGCGCCGGGCACCGCTGTAATTTCCCTTAGCAGCTTGTTCCGCTACCATGATTGATACAGCAATCGGTATGCCCGCTCCGGCTATGCTCAGGAACAGGATATAAATAGGATAAGCCATCTGGTACAGGCCGATTCCTTCCCCGCCCAAGAGCCGGGACAGCAAGATACGATTCACGCCGCCGAGTATCTTGACTACGATACCGGCCAGCGTAAGGATCATGGCACCGCGTAAAAAAGAGGTCTTAGTCACTGTGAGTCCCCTTTCTCTGCATAGCAAACGCTTTAAAAAGATAGTCGATAAACAAAAGCGTATCCGGTACGTCCTGCAAATTGATGCGCACCATGAGTGCTGAACCCGGTACCGGGCGGATACGCTTACGCAGGACTGTTTCCAATTTGGATAACACGGGCATCTCCTGCTGTTTGAGCCACTTCAATTCCAGGCAGTTCTTCTTTTCTGTCATGTGGACCAGACCCAGTGATTTGCCCATAAGCCGCAATCCCGTCGCTTTGAGGAGTGTCTCCACAGGACGGGTTGGCGTACCGTAACGGTCTATCATTTCGTCGGTCAGTTCCTCCAGCTCCTGCTGGGATGACAACGTGGCCAGACGCTGGTACATTTCTATCTTTTGGCCGCCATTGCTGATATAGGCATCGTCGATGAAGGCATCGACGTGGATTTCCATGATCAATTCCGGCGGCGGTGCTTCCAAGCCGGCTCCACGCATAGCCTTGGCAATCGCCTCTTCCAGCATATGACAATACATGGCAAAACCCACACTGGCGATATTACCATGTTGTTCCCGACCGAGGAGATTACCGGCACCGCGGATTTCCAGGTCGCGCATGGCTATCTTAAAGCCCGAACCCAGCTCCGTAAATTCCTTGATGGCCTGCAGCCGCTTTTCAGCTATTTCCGACAACACCTTATTGCGCCGATAAAGGAAATAGGCATAGGCCATACGATGGCTGCGGCCGACGCGGCCCCGCATCTGATACAGTTGGGACAGGCCGAAATGATCGGCATCATAAATGATAATCGTATTGGCATTAGGTACATCGAGGCCGTTTTCCACCAAGCTGGAACAAAGAAGTATGTCATAATGTCCTTCATAAAAATCGAACATGACATGCTCCAACAATGTGCCGCTCATCTGACCATGGGCTATGCCGATGGTCAGATCCGGCAGTAAAGCCTGTAATTCATCTTTCATTCGTTCGATTGTTGCGACGCGGTTGTAAACGAAGAACACCTGGCCGCCCCGCCTTTTTTCGCGCATGACCGATTCCCGGACAACCCGGGCATCATATTCCGTAACATAGGTCTGGACGGGAAAACGGTCCGTCGGCGGCGTATCGATGACGCTCATTTCACGGACGCCGATGAGCGACATATGGAGTGTCCTGGGTATCGGCGTAGCACTCAACGTCAGCACGTCGATAGCCGCTGCCCAGGCCTTCCATTTTTCTTTCTGGGCCACGCCGAACCGCTGCTCTTCATCGACGACGAGGAGCCCCAGGTTCTTGAAATGGACGCGCTTGCTGAGCAGACTATGTGTCCCTATAAGTACATCCAAGTCTCCCGTCAGCAATCTGGCCAGGATATCCTTCTTTTCCTTGGCGGAGCGGAAGCGATTCATGACATCGCAGGTCACGCCAAATTCGCGGAACCGTTCCGTAAATGTCTGGTAGTGCTGCTGTGCCAACACTGTCGTCGGTACGAGCACTGCTGCCTGCTTGCCGCCCATGACGGCTTTAAAAATTGCCCGCAGGGCTACTTCGGTCTTGCCAAAGCCGACATCACCGCAGACGAGTCGGTCCATGGGAAAAGGTTTTTCCATACTTTTCTTGATTTCAGCGACGGCTTTTAACTGGTCCGCCGTTTCTTCATAGGGAAAAGCATCCTCAAATTCTTTCTGCCACGGCGTATCCTTGGGAAAGGGATACCCTTGGACGATTTTCCGCTGTGCATAAATCTTTACCAATTTTTCTGCCAAATCGGTAATGGATTTTTGCGCCTTAGCCCGGGTCTTCTTCCAGTCGTTGCCGCCCATGGTATGTAATTTGGGCGTTTCCCCTTCATTGCCGATATACCGCTGTAACTGGTTTACCTGATCCGTAGGCATGTACAACACGTCTTTGCCGGCATAGTGGATTTCCAGATAGTCCTTATGCACGCCTTCCAATTCAATCGTTTTTATACCTATGTATTTACCGATGCCATGGACGTCATGGACGACGTAATCGCCGCTTTTTAAATCGGTAAAATAGTTGATTTCCTGTCCTTTGGGCACAGAACGGCGCAGGCGCTGTTTCTGCATGCCATATATATCCCGTTCTGAGAGAATGACCAGACGGGCAAAGGGAAGCTCAAAACCATTGCGCAGTTCCCCCTGGACGATATAAAAGCCTCGTGATTGCAAAGGCTGCGTCAAATCCCCCTGTTCAGCATCCATATCGTTCTGACGCAGCCAGCTGAGAAAGGAATCGGTCTTTTGTTTACCGCCCATGACGAAGACGACGACATAACCATTTTGCTGCCAATGAGACAGTTCATCATGTAAAATAGAGAATTGTTTCTGGAAGCTGGCCATGGACCGAGCCGTAAAACTTCCCTTTTCTTCGAACAGCATATCCGGTACAGATTGCGCCATCAAGGTCAGGCAAATTTGTACACCAGGCCGCTTCGTACCGGCCAATTCCCGCCAAGGGGCCTGCCCTGCTCCATTGTCCGATTCCTTCAAATAAGCTTTCAGCGCTTCCCGCACGCGGTTTGGCTCATCCCAAATCAGCAAACTATCGCTGCCGTAGTCGAGCAGCGTCGAACCAGTCTGCGAACCCGTATCGCAAAGGCGCAGCGGCAGGATACGTACATGTTCTACCTGACCCTGGGAACGCTGCGTATGACTGTCAAAAAGTCGGATGCTGTCTATTTCATCGCCAAAAAATTCCAGGCGCAAAGGTTGTTCATAATTGACGGCATAAATATCGACAATATCGCCGCGCACGGAAAAATGGCCGCGCCGTTCGACCATGTCGACTCGTTCGTAGCCTCCGTCAACGAGGTGCCGCAACACATCGTCCCGATCATATTCTTTCTGCACGTCCAGTTGAAAAGCCGCCTGTTCCAACTGATTCGGATTGAGCACGTATTGTGCCGCCTCTTCAGCCGTAGCGACGACAGCACAAGGAATGCGTTGGACCAGCATACCCAAGACTTCCATCTGGCAGGCTGCCCGTTCCATGCTCTTGGCCGTCGCCGTGAAATCGGCTTTATCGACTAGTGGAAAAAAGGAAACTGGTAAATCGGGTGCAAAAAACTGCAGATCCGCCATCCAGGCAGTCTGTTGTTCCTTCGTCGGTACGATGATGATGGCCGGCTTTTGCAACCTGCCGGCATTCAAGGCCACTAAAGCAGCTTTGACGGAACTGCCAACGCCGTATACATTATGACATCCAGGCCGGCTGAATAAATCACAGCAGGCACTGATATTCGTATCTTTTAACATCCATTTAAAAAACTCGCTCATTATTTACCTCATGGCCAAAGGGGGCTTTAGAATACTAAAGCCCCGCGCAACTATTAGAATTGTTGTCCCCACATTATACCATACCTTGAGCTGATTCGTACACCAAAGAGCTAAAAAATCACGAAACTAAATTGATGAGCCTCCTTCCATTGCGCAAGCCGGCAAAACCTTATATAATAAATGACGTATGAACAAAATCAAGAGGTGACCTATGTCAATACAAGAAGAAGTAAACAGCCGTCGCACCTTCGCCATCATCTCCCACCCGGATGCCGGCAAGACGACGTTGACAGAAAAGCTGCTGCTCTACGGCGGCGCTATCCATTTAGCCGGTTCCGTCAAAGCCCGGAAAACGACGAAGCATGCCATATCTGACTGGATGGAAATAGAAAAACAGCGTGGTATTTCCGTCACGAGCTCCGTACTGCAGTTTGACTACGCAGGGTGCCGCATCAATATCCTCGACACGCCGGGCCATCAGGATTTCAGTGAAGATACGTACCGTACCCTCATGGCCGCCGACAGTGCCGTCATGCTCATCGACGTGGCCAAGGGCGTCGAAGCCCAGACAAAAAAATTGTTCCGTGTCTGCAAGGACCGGGGTATCCCCATCTTTACATTCGTCAATAAAATCGATCATTTCGGCCGCAATCCCTTCGATTTGATGGACGAAATCGAAACAAGCCTGGGTATCCGGGCCTATCCCATGAATTGGCCTATTGGCATCAATGGGAGTTATCAAGGTATTTATGACCGGGAAAAAGCGACAATCGAGCTATTCGAAAAAGATACATCCCACGGCCAGCGCAAACTCGCTTCCACGAAGGGTTCTGCCGATGACCCGGCATTTACCGAATTGTTGGGTGAAGAAGTCCATCAATCTTTAAGTGACGATATTATGCTTCTCGATGAAGCCGGTGAAACTTTCGACATGGAAAAGGTCAAAGCAGGCACGCTGACGCCCATGTTCTTCGGTTCAGCCATGACGAATTTCGGTGTAAAACCATTCTTGGAAAAGTTCTTGGAACTGGCACCGAAACCGCAGCCCCGGGCCTCGCTGGAAGGAATCATCGATCCCGAATCGGAAGAATTCACGTCGTTCGTCTTCAAGATCCAGGCCAACATGAATCCCCAGCACCATGACCGCATCGTGTTCATGCGCATCTGTTCCGGTAAATTTGAAAAGGGCATGACCGTCACGCACCGCCAGTCTGGCAAGACGCTGCGCCTCATGCAGCCGCAGCAGTTCCTTGCTTCAGAACGGACTATCGTAGAAGAAGCGTTCCCTGGTGATATTATCGGCGTGTTCGATAACGGTACCATCGGCGTAGGCGATTCCTTATACTCCGGTAAAAAGACCGTGACGTTCGCCGATTTCCCTGTATTCCCGCCGGAACTGTTCGCCCGCATCCGCGCCAAGGATTCGATGAAGCGCAAACAATTCCTCAAAGGCATGACCCAGTTGGCCCAAGAAGGAGCTGTCCAGATTTTTGAAAACCTGGGTTCCCTGGAAAGCTATATCGTCGGTGCCGTCGGCGAATTGCAGTTTGAAGTGCTGGAATATCGCTTAAAACACGAATACGGCGTCGATTTGGAAATGACGCGCCTGCCCTATTCTGTAGCTCGCTGGATTCAGGCCAACGGCCATGATTATCGAGAACTGAAGAATATCGACAGCGCCATGATCGTCAAAGACCATCGCCAGCGTGTGGTCCTGCTCATCGCCAACGATTGGCAGGCAAATTGGATTACCGAACGGAATCCTGAATTCACCCTTCTGTCCACACCGGATGACCTGGCCAATCCCATAGACTAACATATCATATGCAGATACATGACAACCCCGATACGGCATTGCTGCCATATCGGGGTTGTATCATTTCTATCTCTATATCGCTAGAAAAATGTAACCATCATTTTGCCTTATTTTCTTTCTTTTTGCGCCGCCGATTCCAATACCATAAGCCGCCATACACGACAACGACCAACAGCGTCACAATGGTCAGGCGGATCATATTCTCTTCATAATTGATGACATCGTGACCGACGACGACTTCTACGGCGACGGAAGGCAGCTTGCCGATGAGACAGCCCAAAGCATAATCGCGGTAACTGATATGGCTCAATGCACCTAAAGCCGTCACAAGTCCATTAGGAGCATATGGAACGGCCCTGGCGATGATCATGGCCTTGACCGTACTATATTCATCGAGCTTGCTGAGCATACGGCTCTTGCGGATGATTTGCTCGGCGCTATGGCGGAACAAGGAGCGCATAAAGAAAAAGCTGATGATGACTCCTATCGTTTCACCCATCCAGGAAACAAAAGTACCGACATAAATACCAAACAGGACACCATTGGCCGTGGAAATAAATATAGATGGCAGAAAGCCTACTATATTAATCACAACATCGATAATCAAGCTGACCAACATGGCCCACACGCCAAAAGAGCGCAGATACTCTATGGTACCCTCCATATTGCCGCTCACGGAAAGTCCCCAAATGGTCCGATAGAAATCGGGCAGCATAAAATGGATTGCCCCAAACAGCAAAATCAGGCTGGCAAAAAATAAGATTTTGATATGAGATTCTTTGAGGCCAGTCCCCTGTCCTGATTGAATCGGTTGCTTCTCTGTCATTGTCTTACTTTCACCTCGCGCATATTCGCTAGAAAATCATGTTTCAATTTGGATAAATACATGGAACCGCCGATGATACAGATACCGCCGGCAATGGACAGCAAAGCCATCGATTCATCAAAGAACAAGTAGCCCCAGACGACGTTGAAGAACACGCCGATATACTGTACAAAGCTGACGATGATAGGATCGGCAACGGTATAGGCATTGGTCATCCAGATTTGTGCCAACAACGTCAAGATTCCCATGACGATGAATAGACCCCATTGGAAGACATCGGGCATAATAAAATCTGTTCCCATGATGACCGCGCCGGCAATGGTCGCACAAACGAGGAAATACAAGACGATTTCATACTGATGATGCTCGCCGGAATTGGCCAGCTTGCTGATAGTCGTATACGCCGCCGCCGAAAACACAGCCTGAGCCAAAGCAAACATGGCTGACCCGTTAAATGACGTGTAATTCCAGGGATGCAGGATAAGACACGCACCGATGACGATAATAGACAACGGCGGGATGGCCCCCTTCGGCAGGATATCGTGGAGAAAAATCGCCGCAAAGACGATGACAAAAAATGCCGACAACTGCGATAAGATGGACACATCGCCAATAGGCATCCCTGCCAAAGCGAAAAACAGACAAATCATGCCGCAGCCACCGAGGACACCACGTGCGACCAGTGTAGGAATATCCTTATGGGACAAGCGGACATGCTGTATCCGTATAAGGGCGATAATCAGGATGGCACTGAACAAACCTCGAAAAAAAGCGATTTCTCCCGTATGAAAGGATAAACTCAGATATTTTACAATGGCATTGACCATACTAAAACCCAATGCCGACATGATAGACATGACAATTCCCTTGCCCATACGTTCATCTCGAATCTTTTAAATTATTGGGTCAATCGTTGCTGCTGATCGTATCGACGAATGAAAGGACTGCTTCTTTCATATCCTCTTTGTTGATGCTGTCGCCAAAACGTACAGGTTTACGCTGCAATTCCGCCAGCGGTCCCGGCAATGACATACCCGTGCAATCGCTGATCTGAGCCAGCATCGCATATGGGTCAGCTGGCTGTTCCAGCGCCAAGGCCTGACAAATGACTGGTGGGAATTTGAACGGATGGGCCGTCGCCATGATGACCGTATGACGGCTGCCCTGGCGGTCCGGCAAATGACGCTGATTCAAATAGACGCCATACGCTACGGCCGTATGCGGATCCAGGAGATAACCGAAGTCATTGTACACATGGTTGATGACCGCCTTCGTTTCCACATCGTCGATCCAGCCGCCGCTGAAGTTTTCCTGCAAAGCCGCCAGCTGTTCCGGTGACACGGCCATGCGACCCGTTTCCTGCAAATCCGTTTCCCAGCGGGCAACTTGCTGGCTGTCACCGCCGGCCACATAAAACAGGAACCGCTCAAAATTACTGGACAGCAATATATCCATGGACGGACTAGCTGTCGTATAGAAGGTGCGGTTCATATCATACACGCCCGTTTCGAAGAAATCGGCCAGCACTTTATTCTTGTTAGATGCACAAATCAATTTTCCTATGGGGACGCCCATGCGCTTAGCAAAATACCCGGCCAGGATATTGCCGAAGTTTCCCGTCGGCACGACCACATCGAAGGCTTCCCCTTCATCGATACAGCCCGATTCCACCAACGATACGTACGTCGATACATAATATACGATCTGCGGGAATAACCGGCCGATGTTGATGGAATTGGCACTGGAAAACAGCACGCCCTTTTCATCGGCATAATCATTGACGCTCTGGTTCGTGAAAACCCGTTTCAAGAAGCTTTGGGCATCGTCGAAATTACCGTAAATTGCCGATACTTTGACGTTTTTCCCTTCCTGCTTCTGCATCTGCTGTTTTTGCATAGGACTGACACCCTGGCTGGGATAAAAGACCATGATGTTCGTCCCTGGTACATCCTTGAAACCTTCAAGGGCAGCTTTACCCGTATCGCCGCTCGTCGCCGTCAGAATCAGTATATCCCGATGTTCTTGCTCCTGTTCCTTCGCTGCCGTCAGCATATGGGGGAATAAGGACAGGGCCAGGTCCTTAAAAGCCAAGGTACGGCCATGAAACAATTCAGAGATGCTCAAATCCGTATCGATGGAATAGAGCGGTACGATGCGACTGTCCGTAAATGTCCCATCATTATAGGCCGCAGCTATCATAGCTTTACGTTCTTCTTCGGAAAAATTCGTAAAGAAATAACCCAGGACATGGGCAGCTATTTCCTGATAATTTTTCCCCGCCAAATCACTGTATTGCAGTACCTTGTCGGGAAACTGTTCGGGAACATATAATCCCCCATCGCGGGCCAGGCCATGCAGCAAGGCATAAGACGGGCTCACACATTCATCAGAACGCGTACTTCTGAAATTCATCATATATTTCCTCCCTCGTGATCGTATTCTTTAGATGCTCTTGTGAAGTATATTATAACACAGAAATGCAAGAATCCCAGCACCAAAGCAAATCAAACTAGATTCTGCAGCTATGTCCCGACTGCTCAGACGACCTGGAATATATAAAATTTCAAATAGTTCGTTTCAGGTACATTCCACAGTATAGGATGATCCGGTGCCTGCTGCCGTGCTTCAATCTGCCGCAGCGACACGCCGGCATCAGCTGCCGCTTCTTGGAGCATGCGCCGGAATAAATCCTCGCGCATGAAATGCGAGCAGGAACAGGTGGCCAGATAACCGCCCCGAGGCAGGAGGCGCATGGCCTTGAGGTTGATTTCTTTATAGCCGCGCAACGCATTATGGACCGTATGCCCCGATTTGGTGAAGGCCGGCGGATCCAGGATAATGAAATCGTAATCATGGCATTTCTGCTCTGCCAGTTCCGTCAGCAAATCGAATACATTGGCCTGCCGCGCTTCTACGATGCCATCAAAGCCATTATTATGGATGTTTTCCATCGTCATCTGTACGGCGTCGTCAGAAACATCGACAGCAGTGACAGAAGCGGCACCGCCTTTTGCGGCATTGAGGGCAAAGGCCCCCGTATGGGTAAAGCAATCCAGGACATGACGTCCTGCCGACAGTCTGGCCACGGCTTGGCGATTATATTTCTGATCGAGGAAAAATCCTGTTTTTTGGCCGTTTTCTACGTCAATTTCATAACGTACACCGTTTTCTATGATCGTCGTGACAGCTCTGCCTGGTTCTGGCAGGAGTAGGCTGTCGTACCAGCCTTTAAACTGTTCCATACCGTCTAGTTCCCGCACCTTTACATCATTGCGTTCATAAAGACCGCGTATGACTGCCCCTTGTTCCCGCAGGTTCTCAATCAGGGCCTTGAATATGACGTCCTTGCACTGATCCATGCCATAGCACAAAGTCTGTGCTACGAGCAGGTCATCATAGCGGTCCACAGTCAATCCCGGCATCTGATCGGCGTCGCCGAAGATGAGGCGGCAGCAAGTGAAATCCTGCGGGCCCATGACGGTGCGCCGATAATCCAGGGCATACTGCACGCGGCGGCGCCAAAATGATTCATCAAACGTATCATTGGCATTGGTCGATACGATGCGCACGCGGATCTTCGATATATCATTGGCAAAACCCGTGCCCAGATATTTGCCCTTTTCCGAGCAGACGTCTACGAGGTCTCCCGTCTGATACGCACCGTCAACGCGGAGCACTTCTTCCCCATAAACCCAGGGATGGCCGCTGCGAGCAGCTTTTTCTCCCTTGCGGGTTATATATAATTTGGCATACGGTCTCATAATTCCTCCATAGCGGAAAAGCGGCCCCAAAGGCCGCTAAATCCAAGTAATAATACTGTCTTCATATTATAGGATGTAATGGCTCAAATCCACATTCTGTACTACGTCCGACAGCTTGCCGCTGACAAAAGCCTTATCCACTACGATATGCGGTTCAGCTATATCTGGCGCTTCATACGCTACATCCTCGAGTATCTTTTCCAGGATCGTATGGAGACGGCGGGCACCGATATTTTCTGTTTCCAGATTGACTTTATAAGCGTATTCAGCGATAGCATCAATGCCATCATCCTGAAATTCCAGAGTCACACCTTCCGTAGATAACAACGCTGTGTACTGCTTGACCAAGGATTGATTCGGTTCCGTAAGGATACGCCGGAAATCATCAACCGTCAAGGACTGCAATTCAACGCGGATAGGGAACCGTCCCTGCAATTCAGGAATCAAATCGGACGGCTTGGATACGTGGAAAGCCCCGGCAGCGATGAACAGGATATGGTCCGTCTTGACGGGACCGTATTTCGTATTGACCGTAGCTCCTTCGACGATGGGCAGGATATCCCGCTGTACCCCTTCACGGGACACATCGGGACCATTGGAACGGCCTTTTTCAGCAATTTTGTCAAATTCGTCGATAAAGACGATACCAGCCTGTTCCGTCGCTTCAATAGCTTTGTCGATGATGACATCCATATCGAGGCATTTTTCCAATTCTTCTTCCCTGAATATCTCCCGGGCTTTTTCGATGGTCATTTTCTTCTTTTTCTTTTTGCGCGGCAGGATGTTACCCAGCATTTCCTGGAAATTACTGGACAATTCTTCCGGCGTATTGCCAGTGAGGATACCACCGATAGACCGTTCCTGTTCGCTGACCTCTACTTCGATTTCCCGGTCATCCATCTTGTGGCTACGAATATCTTCCAGCATCTTCTGACGGCGGTCCGGCTGCGGTTCTTCCAATCTTTTAGGCGCGCTCTGAGGAGTTTCCTCTTCGTCGCCAAACAGGATATCCATAGGATTACGAACCTTGTCCTCCGATTTCTTTTTAGGCCAGAGTACCTGCAGTATCCGCTTGTTTGCTTCTTCTTCCGCTTTGCTTTCGTACGCCAGGCTTTCTTTTTCTTCGGCCATACGAATGGCATTGGCTACGAGGTCACGGATAATCTGTTCCACGTCGCGGCCCACATAACCAACTTCTGTATACTTCGTCGCTTCGACCTTAATGAATGGCGCATCAACCATCCTGGCCAGGCGGCGGGCGATTTCCGTCTTGCCGACGCCAGTCGGACCAATGAGCAGGATATTCTTGGGAATGATTTCCTCCTGCATTTTTTCACTGAGCTGTTTACGGCGCCAGCGGTTACGTAAGGCGATGGCTACAGATTTTTTCGCAGCGTCCTGGCCTACGATATTTTTATTCAATTCACTGACGATCTGTTTCGGTGTCAATTCTATGTCGTTCATATACAGCCTCTTTTCCTATATTTCTTCTACGATGACGTTGTGGTTCGTATACACACAAATATCCGCCGCGATATGGAGAGATTTTTCCGCAATATCCCGGGCAGATAAATCGGTATTTTGTTTCAGCGCCCTGGCCGAAGCCAAAGCATACATGCCGCCTGACCCGATAGCCGTAATGCCATCATCGGGTTCAATGACCTCGCCATTGCCGGATATCATGAGGATGCGCTGATTGTCGGCAACGAGGAGCAATGCTTCCAATTTGTGAAGCACTTTATCGGAACGCCAATCCTTAGCCAATTCCACGGCACTGCGTACCAGGTTGCCATTATATTCATTCAATTTTTCTTCAAAATGATCGAACAGCGTGAACGCATCGGCAACGGAGCCGGCAAAACCGCTGATTATCTTTCCATTGTACAGACGGCGCACTTTTTGTGCCGTCTGTTTCATAATGACCGAATTGCCCAACGTGACCTGTCCGTCACCAGCAATGGCCGTCTTACCATCTTTTTGTACTGCCACGATTGTCGTAGCATGAAATTCTGTCGTCATTCCTTATATAGTCTCCTTGATTGCATCGATTTCTTCCAGGGCCCGCTGCGCCAGCAACGCATTTTTCATGCGCTTCTTCATGCGCTTATGGGGGCCCAGTGGTTCCATGATGCCAAAATTGATATTCATAGGCTGTAATTCTGTCGTTTGCGGATCCGAGATATATTGACTCAGGCCGCCCATAGCAGTACGGCGGGAAAAGGCGATGCATTCCTTGCCGGCCATGAACCGGGCTGCATTGATGCCAGCCAAAAGTCCCATAGCCGCTGATTCCAGATACCCTTCGACACCCGTAAGCTGGCCGGCAAAAAACAATTTCTTATTCTGCCGGTATTGCAGCGTCGCATCCAGAAGATGCGGCGAATTGATATAGGAATTGCGATGCATCACGCCGTAGCGCACAAATTCTGCCTGTTCTAGTCCCGGAATCATGGAAAAAACCCGCTTTTGTTCTCCCCATTTCAAATGAGTCTGGAAGCCAACGATATTATACAACGTGCCGTTGCCGTTATCCTGGCGCAGCTGCACGACAGCGTACGGCATTTTATCCGTACCTGGCAGATTGAGTCCGACCGGTTTCATCGGCCCGAAACGAAGTGTGTCAATTCCGCGGCCAGCCATGATTTCTACAGGCATGCAGCCTTCAAATACTTTGTCATTTTTTTCAAAATCCTTGAGCTCTGTACATTCTGCTGTCGTCAATGCCTGCCAGAACGCTTCATACTCCGGCTGGGTAAAGGGACAGTTCAGGTAATCTGCTCCACCTTTATCATATCGGGCCGCCCGATATACCTTTGTCATGTCCAGTGAATCGACGGTTACGATGGGTGCCGCCGCATCATGGAAATGGAAATAGGCTTCCCCGGTCATCTCTTGAATCGATTGGGCCAGGCCATCGCTTGTCAGCGGCCCCGTTGCGACGATACATACCTGATCCTGCGGCAGCTCCGTCAGCTCTTCGTGATGAACCGTAACGAGCGGCTCTTGGCGCAATGTATCCGTAATCCGCTGGCTGAAAGGAATCCTGTCCACGGCCAGGGCACCACCGGCAGGAACGCGCGTGGCATCGGCCGATGCCATGATGAGTGAACCCAGGCGGCGCATTTCTTCTTTCAACAGGCCCACGGCGTTTTCCACGTTGGCTGCCCGCAGGGAATTGCTGCAGACGAGTTCAGCAAACAAATCGGTATGATGCGCCGGCGACGATTTGACTGGCCTCATTTCCACTAAATCCACGGGTATACCGCGTTTTGCCAGCTGCCAGGCCGCTTCTGAGCCGGCCAGGCCGGCCCCTATGACTACTACACTATTCTTCATTGACTATTTCACCTTTTTTATGATTTTCACAGGCATCGTTGCTGCAAAACAGCTTATCCGGCCCGTTCTTATAATGCTTGACTACCATGATGCTGCCGCATAAGGAACATTTCTTATCGACAGGCTGGTTCCAGAGGACAAAATCACAAGCCGGATACTCGCTGCAACCATAGAATACCCTGCCCCGTTTGGACTTACGCTTGATCATAGATCCTTTGCCGCATTTGGGGCAAGTAATGCCCAGGTTTTCGACGATGGCCTTCGTATTGCGGCACTCTGGAAAATTCGAGCAGGCTAGGAATTTGCCGTAGCGGCCGAATTTATAAATCATAGGCGCACCGCATAATTCACACAATTCACCGGACTCTTCACCGGCAATCTGAACTTTTTCCAGATTGACCTCGGCTTCCTTCAATTCAGGTTCGAATATTGCATAGAATGCCGATAATACGTGGGCATACGTATCCTTGCCTTGTTCAATACCATCCAATTCTTCTTCCAGCTCCGCCGTAAAACCGACGTTGATGATCTTCTCGAAGTATTTTTTCAATAAATCCACGATGACTACGCCTAGTTCCGTCGGGATAAATTGTTTATCTTTCTTTTCCACGTAATGACGGCTCTGTATCGTATCCAGGATAGGCGCATACGTACTCGGTCGGCCGATGCCTTTTTCTTCCAACGTCTTGATGAGGCTCGCTTCCGTATATCGGGCCGGCGGCTGCGTAAAATGCTGCAGCGGTTCTACTTTTACATTATGTACTACTGTATCGACAACCATAGACGGCAATGTCGTACCGGTCTTTTCTTTTTTGGCATCATCATATAATTCGCTGAAGCCTTTGAACAAGACCGTGTATCCTGTCGCCTTGAGTTCATAGTCCCCTGACGTGATGACGATGGACAGATGTTCTGTTTCGACTGGCGTCATTTGACTGGCCAGGAAACGGTTCCAGATGAGCGTGTACAGCCGCAGTTGATCCCGAGACAAGAACTGGGCCACGCTGGCCGGTTCCAAATCCAGTGAGGTCGGCCGAATGGCTTCGTGAGCATCCTGGCTCGTCTGTTTCGTCTTGTATATATTGGGTTTAGTCGGAACGTAATCCGTCCCATAACGGTTCTTGATGTATTCCCGCACATCGTGGATCATGTCATCGTTGATGCGCGTAGAATCGGTTCTCATATAGGTGATGAGACCTACATGGCCTTTATCGCCCATATCCAGCCCTTCATATAATTGCTGGGCCAGCATCATCGTCTTTTTGGCGCCAAAATTCAATTTGCCAACACATTCCTGCTGCATGGTACTCGTCGTAAACGGCGGTGCAGCCTGACGTTTACGCTTGCGCTTTTCGACTTTCGTGACCTTGTCCGGTCCGGCTATGCGTTCATTCCCGTCACTTGATTTCGTTTCCCATTGCAATTCGCTGGAAATGGCCTGAGCTGTATCAGCATCGGCAATCTTGGCTTTTTTACCGCGTATCTTCGACAATTCCGCTAGCAGCTCGACACCGTCATCTGTCCGATAGGTACCGGCAATGGACCAATATTCTTCGGGCACGAAGGCCTTGATTTCTTCTTCCCGTTCACATATGAGCCGTACGGCAACAGACTGGACACGACCGGCACTGAGGCCCTTGCAGACCTTTTTCCAGAGCAGCGGGCTTAGTTTATAACCGACGATGCGGTCCAATACGCGGCGGGCCTGCTGGGCATTGACCTTTTCCATATCGATGGGCTGCGGATGAGCCAAGCCCTCCTGTACCGCTTTCTTCGTAATTTCATGGAACATGATACGACAGGAATCATGGGGATCCATATCCAATAAATGGGCCAAATGCCAAGAAATGGCTTCCCCTTCACGGTCCGGGTCAGTTGCCAGATATACGGTCTTGGAGCGGACGAATTCATTCTGCAGTTCTTCAATCAATTTCTTCTTATCAAACATATTCGTATATTTGGGTTCGAATCCGTGTTCCAAATCGACGCCAAATTGGTTCTTCGGCAAGTCCCGTAAATGTCCCCGACTGGCTAGAACTTTATACGATCCCCCTAAAAACCGTTCGATGGTCTTCGCTTTGGCCGGTGATTCGACGATGACCAGATTCTTAGCATTCTTCGGTAAGGGATCTAGTTTTTGCAATTTCGGCCGTTCCGGAATGATGACCGTCTTATGGATCACTGTCGGTTCGGATTTTTTCTTTTTCTTTTTTTTATCATCAATGACAATGGTTCTAATAATCGGCATAGGCACGCTTCCTTATTCTTTTAAATCCACATTAGCACAATTACTTTTCATTTTACTGGAACTACAGCACTTTGGCAAGAGAAAAGCGATAGGAATTCTCCATATGACTTGCTTTATCATACACTATTACAAGCATAGGTTCAACAGAAATCTATCAAATACTGCATCTCTGCCGTTCCCTGCTAAACCAGACGAAGCATATGTATGCTTTTTTTGTGAACCATGAAAATGCCTAACAAGTATGCTTTATAACCGATATTTTACGACATTTCCCGTTGACTTGGAGGATACTCCATACCGTATGCTAATATCAATATTTGAATAGGCGAAATGAAAGGAGCTGCCCTTATGAAAAAAAATACATTGCTCGTCCTGACTTTTACATCTATACTGATTTGGGGATTCTTCTGGGGAATGGGGGTATTCTGCCAAGGCAGTACATCCTATACCTGCGCGTACGCCCAAGACGCTGCAGCTGCACTGCGGCGTGAATCGCCAAAAGCTACGGTACAATTCACGAAAACCAATCCGGCCTCGGATAAGCCGTTCCTGACCTGGACGAAAGTAGACGGAGCCGTCGCCTATGAAATCGAATTGCTGAAAGACCAAAAATCCGATTATACGGCCAGTTCGGCAGCAAAGAGCCGTTTCTTTACGACGAAACAAATCTATACGAATGGATATAATGCCGTACTTCCTACTGATTTTGATAATACTGTATTTTACTGGCGCGTCCGTGCATTGGATTTGGATGGTAACGCCATGAGCAAATTCTCTGACATGGAAGCGGTCCCTGTCGATCCATCCTTGGATGATACGCAAAAACCGATCCTTACGGCCCGTTTCAATGAAGGCCACGGTTCGACCCTGCTCTATCCCGTATATGCCTGGATTCCCGTCAACGGCGCTGCGACCTATGAAGTGGAAATCCTGGACGCACTACCAGAAAATCCCAACGGCATCAGCCCGTCAATCCATCGCATCGACACGCTCTCTGCTACGGGCTTCGATGTCTATGACCATACTCCGCGCATGGCCGACACCCCCTATTACTGGCGCGTCCGCGGCCTGGATCAGGACGGCAAGCCTGTAGGCGTATATTCCGATGCTGGTACATTCAGCATAAATCCCTCGGTCTCTGCAAACGTAGCTACATACGGCGACAGCATCACACATGGCGGCGGCAGTATCTCCTATTCACCTGCCGACTGGGAATACAGCTATCAGCATTACCTCGATTTTCAGAGCATCAATCTAGGCCGCAGCGGCGATACGAGCCAATCCATGGTAGAACGCTTCGACAGCGATGTACTGCCATTCCATCCCCAATTTCTCATCATCCTGGCTGGCACAAACAGCCTGCGCGGCGGCATCCCTGCTAGCAGCGTCATTGCCGATCTCATGACCTTGAAGGAAAAATGTGAAACAAATGATATCCAACCGGTCTTCTTAACGCTGCCGACTATCAATCCTGCCAATATCCGCAAGGCCTTCGATGAACCGACCGACCCGTCGTGGAAAATCAACAGGCAGCTAGTCAACGCTTACATCCGCACACAGACGCATATCGATATAGCCGAAAAGATTGATGAACAAGGCTCCATATTACCGACAAACCTCGCTCTTGACGGTATCCATCTCGATATAGAAGGTAAACAACTCATGGCATCGGTCATCAATGCCGAATGGCGGCATATCCCCCAAACTGGTGATGCTGCACCTATGCTGGCATAATATCCCCCAATGCAATAAAAGCGGCTCTATCAGCAGAGCCGCCTTTATTATGTTGTCGGTATGATGCGGATGAACCCCGCCTGGCCCGTATCCTGGATCAAGCCCTTCAATGTCAGTTGGAGCAAGATATGGCTGATTTTCCCCGGTGGTAATTGCAATTGTTCCACCAAGACATCCTGGCGTACGGGCGCATCCAGAGACAGCCGCTCATACACGAGTTGTTCGATATCAGTTAATTTTAAAATGCCTTGGCCATTACCTGTATTTTCTTCGAACCAACCACATTCCTTCAGTATATCTTCAGCACAGCAGGCTGGAATCGCTCCCTGTTGAAGCAAATGATTGCTGCCTTTACTGACAGAGGAAAAGATACTGCCAGGTACGGCAAAGACATCGCGCCCTTCCTCCAAAGCAAAATCAGCCGTAATGAGGGAGCCGCTGCGCTGGGCCGCTTCGACGACGACCACACCCTGAGCCAAGCCGTTTATGATGCGGTTCCGAGCCGGAAAATTATCTGCCAAAGGCTTCATACCAGGTGCAAATTCACTGACGACAGCACCGCCTTCATGGACGATTCGCTGGTATAACCGCTTGTTTTCCGGCGGATACGTTATATCCAGTCCATTGGCCACGACGGCAAGGGTATAGCCGTGCTGCGACAGTGCACCCTCGTGGGAAGCCGTGTCGATGCCGCGGGCACCGCCGCTGACTATACCGACGTGGGCCGCCGCCAGGCCACGGGCAAGAAATGCCGCAGCATTACATCCATATGGCGTCGCTTTACGTGATCCCACCATGGCTATGAGCCTGTCATCCCCTGGCAGCGTCCCTTGATAATATAGGACGGCCGGTGGATTATATGTCGCCTTCAAAAGGGCCGGATAGGCATCGTCCTTATATGTCACGATGGACATATTCCCTTTTTCCAGACGTTGTAAATAAGACTCCCAATGGTGGGCATGGCGCTGCTGTATGATATGCGTAAGCTTTTCCGGCACCAATCCTATCGTATCGGCCCAATCCTGCGGTGGCATTTCCCAGACCGTTTTGGCCGAACCGTACGCAGCGAGCAGACGGCGCAGGGATTTCCCGCCTATATGAGGCAGCGATTGCAAGGCGGCCATATAATATGCTTCCAACATTTGTTCACATCCTTTGCAAGGTATTACGGAAGCTCAACGCTTCCGCAACGTGTTCCTCATCCAAGACATCCGCTCCGGCCAAATCAGCAATCGTCCTCGATACTTTGATAATGCGGTCATAACTGCGGGCACTCAGCTGCAATTTATCGAAAGCCTGATGCAGCAACAGCCGCCCTTCCCGGGTGATGGGACATGTACTGCGAATCTGACGGTGTCCCATCTGGGCATTGCAAAATATCCCCGTAGAGGCCAGTCGTTCCTCCTGCCGCCGGCGGGCTTTTATGACCCGGTTCCGTATGGACTCCGACTGCTCCTGCGGCGTTTCTGAAATCAATTCTCCATAATCCGGCCGTTGTACCGACACGTGCAAATCGATGCGGTCAAGAAGAGGACCTGATATCTTGCGAACATAGCGGCGGATTTCACCCGGTGTGCATGTACATTGCTGATTATCATTCTCGCTTCCGAAGTAGCCGCAGGGACATGGATTCATCGCAGCTATCAATATGAACCGCGAGGGATACGACAATGTGGCATGGACGCGGGCGATATTGACGATGCCATCTTCCAGAGGCTGCCGTAAAACTTCCAATACCATCCGGGGAAATTCCGGGAATTCATCTAAAAACAGGACGCCGTGATGACTCAGCGTCACTTCTCCCGGCTGGGGAATCGAGCCGCCGCCTATGAGGCCAGCCGTCGAAATCGTATGATGAGGGCTGCGAAACGGTCTCTCGGTCAGCATCTGTGACTGATGGAACAAGCCGGCCACACTGTATATCTGCGTGACTTCCAAGGCTTCCTTTTGGTTGAGAGGCGGTAAAATGGTCGGAATCCGCCTGGCCAACATGGTCTTCCCTGACCCTGGCGGACCTATCATCAGTACATTATGACCGCCGGCAGCTGCTATTTCCAAAGCCCGTTTTGCCGTATACTGGCCCTGTACTTCCGAAAAATCTACGCTGTACGCCGGCTCCCGGACGCAGGTCTCATCTTGCTGAACAGGTGCCACCGGTTCCAGCGCCATGAGATGGCGCACGAGCAGAGAAAGAGTCGGCAGGGCATATACTGCCGATTCCGGACAAAGCAGCGCTTCTGACGCATTTTCGGGACTGACGTAAACTTTTCTTATTCCCTCCCCTATGCCTTGCATGACCATGGACAGGACACCGTTTACGGGCCGTATGCAGCCATCCAAAGATAATTCACCTATAAACAATGACCCGGCTGTTCGTTCCAAAGGAATTTGGCCGCTCGATACGAGGATACCCATGGCGATGGAAAGGTCCAGGCCGGCACTGTCTTTTTTCAAATCTGCCGGAGCCAGGTTTACAGTTATGCGCCGCATAGGGAATTCATATCCTGAATTTTTGATAGCTGCCCGCACGCGCTCTTTCGATTCTTTCACGGCGGTCGTAGCCAGACCGACGATTTCGAAAGCCGGCAAGCCATTGGATATATCCGTTTCTACCGTAATGATATTGCCATGGAGCCCCAGTGTAGTAGCTCCTGATATTCTCGCAAACATATTGCCTCCTCAAGATGAAACGATGAACGCATTGCGGATGTGATTCAATGTGAAACCAGAGGATTCCTGAAAAAACACTTCAATGACATCAAAGCGGCAGGGACGATTCCAACAAGCATATTGTGTCAAATACGTCAAGGCGACTCGCTGCAGTTTCCATTGCTTATGCCGTTCTACCGATTCTGACGGCCGGCCGCAGTGCTCGTTGCGCCTCGTCTTCACTTCGACGAATACCAATATATCTTTGTCCTTGGCTATGATATCTATCTCACCGATGCGGGTGCGATAATTCCGTCTGATAATCGTGTAATGGCAGTATTTTTTTAAATACGTCGCTGCCGCTTCTTCTCCTTGACCGCCCAAATCGGTATGATTCATCATATCCTCCTCCTGCTAAAAAGTTACTTGTTATTACTATAATAAATGAACTTAAAAGTTTTATGAGAAAAAGCCGGAACTACATTATAATTTGATTAAACTTACAAAAAAGGACGGCACGCAGCCGCCCTTCCTGTACACAAGCACATTATCTTGTTTGTGTACGCCTTCATATAAATTGATCAATATGTCCTTCTAAATAGTTTGTATCGATTTTGCCGAGCCAGAATGATTCACTGGCAATGATATTCCTCTGTAACCTGATATTCGTCTTAATGCCTTCAATGTGAAAAGAATCGAGTGCTTCCAACATCCTTCTGATAGCCTGGGCCCTATGCGGTGCATGGACGATTACCTTAGCCACCATAGAATCGTAATAAGGGCTGATGTCACACCCCGGATATACGGAAGAATCGACGCGTATGCCTTCTCCTTGCGGTGGCTCATATACTCGTATCCTGCCAGGGCTGGGCATAAATCCCCGGGCCGGGTCCTCCGCATTTATACGACATTCGATAGCCCAGCCATCGAGATAGATATCTTCCTGTGTCCATGGCAGCGGCTCCCCAGCAGCAACCTGTATCTGCGCCTTGACCAAATCCGTATGGGTAACCATTTCAGAAACACCATGTTCTACTTGGATACGCGTATTCATTTCCATAAAATAAAAGGTATGCTTATCATCGACGATGAATTCGACCGTACCAGCCCCACAATAATGTACTGCCTTAGCAGCCGCCACAGCGGCATCACTCATCTGCCGGCGCAATCTGGCATCGATAAACGGTGATGGCGATTCTTCGATGACCTTTTGATGGCGGCGCTGGGTCGAACAATCCCGTTCGCCTAATGACACGACATGACCGTAGCTGTCGGCCATAATTTGGATTTCCACATGGTGGGCATGGGTCAAATATTTTTCCAGATAAATTCCACCGTTGCCAAAATTTCTGGCAGCTTCCTGAGTTGCTTCACATAAGGATTTTTCCAGATCCATTTTATTTTCGATGACACGCATGCCTCGGCCGCCACCGCCAGCAGCAGCTTTAAGGATGACCGGATAACCGATTCGGGCGGCAGCCCGTTCCCCTTCTTCGATCGTACTGATGAGATCAGCCGTACCTGGCACGACTGGGACATGGGCTTTCATCATGGTCACGCGAGCCTGCGATTTATCCCCCATACAGCGAATCGCTCCCCCTGTCGGCCCGATAAATATAAAACCAGCTCGGACACAGGCATCGGCAAAATCGGCATTTTCCGCCATAAAGCCATAACCCGGATGGATAGCATCAACACAGGCGGCTCTCGCCACTGTCAAGATTGCCAGGACATTCAAATAACTTTTCTCTGCCGACACAGGGCCGATGCAATACGCTTCATCGGCTTCCCTGACATGCATGGCGTCTTTATCTGCCGTAGAATAAACAGCAACTGCCCGTATATCCAATTCATGACAAGCCCTGATGATACGGACTGCGATTTCACCGCGATTCGCAATCAATACTTTTTTAATTTCCACGATAACCGCAACTCCTAACTGACCTTGATTCTAAACAATGGCTGACCAAATTCTACGAATTCGCCATCAGTCACGAGTATCTCTGTTATGGTGCCATGCAGGTCAGCCGGTACTTCTGTAAAAACTTTCATGGCTTCCAAAACGCAGACGATGGAATCGACATCTACTGTATCACCGACTGCAACAAATGGTTCGCCCTTCGGTGTCGGTGCCGAATAGAACGTGCCTACCATAGGTGCCGTAATTTCTTTTTCTTCACCTCCGGCAACTTTGACTGCCCCAGGAACGGCAGTCGGTCGTGCAAGCGCACTAGTGTTACTACGAACGAGGGTAACGGAGAAATCTTTATCCCGTACCTTCAATTCGGTCAAGGAAGACCCTTCGAGTAACTTTATTAACGCTTCTACATCTTTTATATCCACGTTGACAACACATCCTTTCTGTATGAGAGTAATTCATTCATAGCGGCACTGTATGGAAAGGGCAATCTGGTCGATATACTCTTCCCGTTCGATATAAAGTACCTCAGCCTGCGCCGGCGTAATCATAGAAAAATGAATAACCTCTCCCGGCTTACTTTGAGCCAGGCGGCCCATATCCGCCAGGACGACCTGCCCAATTTTCGGGTAGCCTGCCGTACTCTGTCTGTCGGCCATGAGGATGATGGCATTCCCATCAGCAGGCACTTGGACAGTACCTTTGACAGCGGCCTCGGAAATCATCTCAAGCGGCGCAGTCAACTCCAACTTGCTGCCTTTCATGCGATACCCCATACGGTCGGCGTGTACTGTAATAGCAAATCCTTCATGCACTAATTTTTGGCAGCTTTCTTCTGTAAAATATCTATACTGTAAACCTGGGGTCAGCCGGATGGGACCGTCTGCGCCCTGTTCCAGCTCATATGCCGGTTGGACATACCAAGGTGATGTAATGAAATTACCCCTTCGCTTCAATGATTCCATAATAGCTCGCCCGCAATCCGACATACGGCCAGCCTCTAATACATCATCGGCTGCTAAGGCTCGTCCCTGATACCCTCCCATGGCCGCACGCAAATATGTGCTCTTACTGCCCATGACAAGGGGCACATCGTACCCGCCAGACAGGCACACATAGGTTCTGCTGCCCCTGACAGGACGACCAAAACGCAGGACCGAGCCAGATTTCAATACTATTGGGCGCCACATGGGGACTGCATTACCGTCCACACGGGGCTCCAAATCAGCACCAGTCAGACTGATAAGTGCATCTTCCGTAAATTTCAGTACTGGGCCCATCATAGTAATCTCCAGTGCCGCTTCACCTTGTTCATTGCCGATGATAATATTTCCCAGGCGCAGGGCTTCCTCATCCATGGCACCTGAAACGAGCACACCGTATTTTTGGTATCCCTGACGTCCTCTATCCTGTAATGTCGTCAACATACCGGGACGCAGAACAGTTATACTCATACACTATCCCCCCTGATTTCTTTATATGTATCTATATCAATAGGAATAAAATGTATTTTATCTCCCGCTTTCAGCAAGCTCGGCGTATCCCTGACCGGCGTGAACAATTCCACTGCAGCGCGGCCGATAATCTGCCAGCCGCCAGGAGTAGCTAGTGGATAAACCCCAGTCTGCTCACCGGCAATGCCGACGCTGCGAGCCGGTATGGACAACCGTGGGCTCTTGCGGCGCGGCGTAGCAATACGCTCGTCCAAACCGCCCATATAAGGAAAACCGGGACAAAATCCGATCATATAGACAAGATACTCTGTATTACTGTGGATTTTGACCACTTCTGTCGTTGTCATATCATGATAAGAGGCGACATATTCCAAATCAGGCCCGTATTCGCCGCCATAACAAACGGGTATTTCCACTATATCAGCAGGGGCCAGCGGTTTCTTGTCCATATTCTCCACAGCCTGGCGCAGCATGTCTTCGACAATCTCCGCAGCCGTCTTGTCTAAACCAATGTTCCTTTTGACAAAAAATGGGTCATATATGACTGTGACCGCCGTATAAGATAAAATACACTCCTTAAAACCCACAAACCGGTGCCGATCCAAATATTCACTCAGAATGCGAACGTATCTGTGGATATGGGGAGAAATCACATGGCCGAATGACACAAACAAAGCCGCTTCCCCTAATGGTGTAATCGTATACGTTACCATAATAGCTCCTTAACGAAATGATGTGACTTCAACACCGGCTGCGCTTAAAGCACGATGGATTCGTTCCGTGAAGGCCAACGCCTTCACACCGTCGCCATGGACACAAATTGTATCAGCCTGAACAGAAATATCCGTACCATCCTGACAACGGACGACGCTGTCCCTGACCATACGCAAAATCCGGGCAATGGATTCAGTTTCATCCGTCACCATCGCATCGGGCTGGCTGCGCGGTGTCAGTGATCCGTCCGACTGATAAGTGCGATCAGCAAATACTTCGCTCGCTGTTTGTAAACCGACGACTTTCCCCTGTTCGATAAGCTGACTGCCAGCCAGACCGAACAGTATTAGCCCAGCATCGACATCGTGGACAGCTTTGGCAATAGCTCGTGCCAGGTCTGCATCCTTGGCGGCCATATTATAGAGGGCGCCATGCGGCTTGACATGTTGTAATGCTACGCCATGAGCATGAGCGAAAGCAGCCAGTGCCCCTATCTGGTACACCACCATCGTATACGCTTCCGACGGTTTGATTTCAATCTTGCGGCGACCGAACCCGCTGAGATCCGGCAAGCCAGGATGAGCCCCTATGGCGACACCCTGGGCTACAGCTAAAGAAACGGTTTTTTCCATGACATCGGGATCGCCGCCATGGAAACCACAGGCAATATTCGCTGACGTGACATGTTGCAGTATTTCCGCATCATGGCCCATACTATAAGGGCCAAAACTTTCCCCAAGATCACTATTCAAATCTATTTTCATATTGAAATCCCTCCTACATACCACCGAGTAAGAAAAAATAACAAATAAAGGTGCTGTAATAATTTCACAGCACCTTTGCTTAGTAGGATTATATCAGAAATACGAGCTAACGCAGATGGATTCTGAGAAAATCAACAGTATATTGAATCGCACCTATTCTGGTTTTATTTCATCATTCAAATAAGTCCAGCCATCTTCCTGACGAACTTTTTTTTCTTTCATGAGCCGTCCCAGGGCACGTTTAAAAGCAGCCTTGCTGATACTGAATTTCGTTTTGATGACATCAGGCGGTGTCTTATCGCCGTAAGGCATCTTGCCCTTGCGCTGTTCAAGAAATTCCAATATTTTACGGCTGTCTTCATCCATAGCATTTTCCTTGGTCGGACGCAAGGAGATATCGATACGGCCGTCTTCGCGGACAAAGGAAATACGACCCTTGATCATTTGCCCGATCAGGATGGGACCCAAGAATTCGCTTTGATGTAAGAAAGCGATCCACCGTTCCTTCGTAATGAGATAGGCGCCTTGATCGGTAATATTGTAAATGGCTCCTTCTACCCAGTCACCGAGTTTAGCATCCGTGGCAGGCTTGGAGGCACGACGCATTTCATCTTCTACTTCCATGGTCACAGCCAGACGACCTGATTTATCTTCGTACAGCTTTACCCATACGTATTCTCCTTCTTTAGGACGCCCTTTCATTCCGGCATAAGGCATAAAGATGCCCCGTTCTGTCCCGACATCGACGAAAGCACCGAAGCGAGTCGTATTGATGACCGGCGCATAGCCTATTTGGCCCATTTTGATTTTGGGCAGACGCATGCTCGCCGTAAGCCGTCCCGACGGATCATGATAGAGAAATACCAAGACTTCGTCACCGATTTTCACGGGCTCGGTCTGCTGATTCTTATGGAGAAGAATATCATCACTAGTATTACCAGTCCCGGCATCCAAAAAAGCGCCCATATCACTTTCACGCACAGCTTTCAGCGTGACAATACTGTTTTCATGCAATACACCTTCCATATTATTCACCTTCAAACGGAATTCGTGCCGCATCACACCATAAATTATCCAGACCGTAGAAATTACGTTCTTCTTCGACAAAAACGTGAGCAATGACATCTCCCGCATCGATGAGGACCCAGCGACCTGACCGGTATCCTTCAACGTGGCGGATGACAAAACCGTTCTTTTCCAATTCTTCTTCAATATTATCGGCAATGCTTTGTGCCTGATGTATATTCCTGGCACTGCAGATCAGGAAGTAATCCGCCATGATAGATGCCTCTTTCATATTCAATATGGCAATGTTAAAGGCTTTCTTATCATAAGCCGCCTGTGCTGCTATTTCATAATCTTTTTTCATTTCTTCTGTCATGTAATTCTCCTTTAATAGATTTCCATAGGACTTTTCCCCGGGGCCCTAAGACATTTATCGGGATTTAACGACGGATGATTTCACATCGCCGCTCTTATTCCCTGTCTTATCTTCTGTTTTCTGACCGTCTCCGGATTTTACGTCATCGCTGTCCTTCACGATGGCATTGGACGAATTTCCTATGATTTTTTGCACTTCCACAGGATCATATGTCCAGAAATCTACGCCTTTAATCGTCGTATTTTCTCCTGGCAGTATGTAAAAATTGATATCCGTGACGGGTACATCCTTGAACGTATAGCAGAGACTGGCCGCATCCTTGGGGTCGATATTGGAATCGACAGTATTCCACAAGCGATGCATATGATACATATTGACTACGCCAAAGTGCTGCTGCATCGACATGTAAAACAACTTGACGAACCGTTCATCCCGCTGGGCCCGCGACAGTTCCCCATCCTGATCGATATAGCGCATGTATCCCAACGCTTCTGCGCCGTCTATCTTTTGATAGCCTTGGAACAGATTAATGTCCGTCACGCCGGCATCATTAGCATGATACATATCTTTCTCGATATACATGGCCATGCCGCCATTATCTGCTACGAGCTGTTTGAACACATCTTGGGAAAAAACTGCATAAAACGGGATGGGAAGATGGAAGATATCTTCGACAACCGCTTTGGTAAGGCGCAGTCCCCCTTCCCGATAAATATCAGCAAGCAACTGATTGCCCTTTTCTTTACGTCCTTCAATCTTTGTATTGCCTGGCAGCATGATAAAATCAATATGCTTCTTTTCGATGTTGACGGCAGCCAAGGCGACGAAATTTGCTTGCTGTGGATTGTTGTCATCAACGCCGGCAACCAGGACGTATAGCGGGATATCCGGACTGAATTGCTTGAATTCATCGGTTTGGCGGTTTTGTATCGCTGCAGCCCCCGTATTCTGGGCTGGAACAAAATGGCGATACACTGCAGCCAGTCCCCAGCCGATACCGGCTAAGACCACCAGGACGATTACGATGAAGGCGATGAACCGCCCCCACATAATATGTCGTTTAGGCTTCCTAGCCCGTTTTTTCTTAGGCTTTTCCACTGTTGCTACCTCCTGTCACAATCCGATTGCATCTCGGCGATGAGGTAATTCCGGAAGTCCACCGTACCTAAATAAATCATCTTCCCTTGTTCCAACAGATGACCTATGGTCGAATCGAAGCCTAAAAGGACGGCTTGATTCAAATCTGTTTCAGCAGCTTCACGCAGTCGTTCAACACCTTGAAAATCTCTGTTTACTTCAATATAATCAGCTAAAAAAATAATTTTTTCCAATACTGACATATGCTTTGCCCCAGTCGTATGATGGGCCACGGCGTTCCATATATCTGTATCGTTTATTCCATACGTATCTCGTACAATCGTAACCGCCGCATAGCCGTGAAGGAGATTTCCTACGGACAGAATGGCTTCTGGCAGCGTATCCAGAAATGATTTTCGGGCCAACTCCCTCATCGTATCGAGCGGCATCTCTTTGGCACTGTCGTGCAATAGTCCCGCCAATTCCGCCTTGTCGACGTCGGCACCGTATCGTCTGGCCAGCAAGACAGCTGCCTCGGCTACACCCAGGATATGCTTATAGCGACGCTTTGATAACGTACGTTTCAAATCATGTTTAATTCGCTCTTTTAATTCTTCTACACACATTGATATACTCCATTTTTTTCGATATATTCACAAACGGCCTGTGGGATAAGGTACCGCACAGACAGGCCATGACGGATGCGATAACGCAAATCTGTGGAAGACAAATCCATGGCAGGTACTTCCAGCTTATGGATATGGGTCCCCAAAACACCGAAATAGCGTATGATATTATCGATTGCTTCCGTCCCATCTGGACGGGACGCACCAATGAACTGGCACGATTCCAAAACATAAGACGGATGATGCCAGTTCGGCAAATCCTGGATCGTATCCGTACCAGCAATAAAATACAGAACCCGTTCAGGTCCGTATTGTTCCTTCAGCAATCGTATCGTGTCCGCCGTATAAGAACGACCGCCGCGGCGTATTTCCATGTCGCTTACAGCAAAATATGGGTTATCTGCTACTGCGAGCCGCGTCATCTCCAAACGCTGCTGCGCTGTAGCTCCGTCCACTTCTTTATGCGGCGGTAAATACGCTGGGATAAACAGGACTTGGGACAAATGGAAGCGCTGTCGCGCTTCTTCTGCTATCATCAAATGGCCCAAATGAATGGGATTGAACGTTCCTCCCATGATACCCAGATTAGAAGTTTCCATGATACCAGTAAATCCCTCCCCATATGGTTAACAACACAATACTGTACAGCAGAAGAAATATGGCGTAGTACTTATATTCATACCGCGTCTTGGGAGATTTGGCATATTGGCAAAATGTCCTCACGTAAGCAAAAAATGTTTCTTTTAGCAACGAATCTGCCCCTGTCCCTTAATCATATATTTAAAGCTGACAAGTGCTTCCAGTCCCATAGGACCGCGCACGTGCAGCTTCTGCGTACTGATACCGATTTCAGCGCCAAAACCAAATTCAAAACCATCGGTAAAACGGGTCGAAGCATTGACATATACGGCCGCGGCATCGACTTCCCGCAGGAATCGACGGGCAGCCGCATCGTCCTCGGTAACGATCGTTTCGGAGTGATGCGTGCCGTACCGATTGATATGGTCCAGCGCTTCATCGAGGGAAGCCACTTTTTTAATCGACATAATGAGGGCATTATATTCCGTGCTCCAGTCTGCTTCGACAGCAGCCGCTATATCGTGATTTTTGTCACAAACAGCAGTGTCACCGCGCATTTCCACATGACGTTCCTTCATGACCGGTACCAGCTTGGCCAGCAACGGTTCTAAAACAGACTCGTGGATGAGCAGCGTTTCCATAGAATTACAGGTCGACGGCCGGGAAACCTTTGCGTTTTCAATAATCCGTACAGCCATATCGAGATCTGCAGCAGCATCTACATAGACGTGGCAGACACCGCTCCCCGTCTCTATGACCGGTACCAACGCCGTATTGACGACCATTTGGATCAAACCGGCACTGCCTCTGGGAATAGCTACGTCGATATAACGACGCTGAGAAAGCAATTCTTTGACGAGGGCCCGATCCGTATTTTCTATGAGCTCGACAGCTGTTTTGGGTAAGCCCGCCTTTTCCATACCAAATTGAATGACCTGACATAAAGCGATATTCGAGTGGATAGATTCGCTACCGCCGCGGAGTACACAGGCATTGCCTGATTTGATGCATAAAGCAGCAGCATCAACAGTCACATTAGGCCGTGATTCATAAATCATGGCGATGACACCTAAAGGCACGGTTATCTTTTGGATTTCCAGACCGTTAGGACGGACCCAATCTTTTAAAGATACGGCGACAGGATCCGGCAAGGAAATGACCTGTCGAACACCTTCGGCCATATCAGCAATGCGCTGTTTCGTCAACATGAGGCGATCCTGCATAGCCGCCGGCATGCCATTTTCCTTGGCATGGTCCATATCTACAGCATTAGCTGCCAATATCGCCGGCGTCCGCTCTTCCAATGCCTGAGCAATAGCGGCCAAAGCAGCATTTTTTAATTCCGTAGAGGCAATTGCCATATGCCGGGATGCTTCATGAGCGGCCATCGCTTTGTCTACAACTTCAGAACCGATTGTCATATTTGTCACTCCTTTACTGCATTACTACGAGGTTATCCCGATGGACAACCTCTTCATAACAGCCATCATGGCCTAATTTATCAGATAATTCTGCTGTCTTGACGCCTTGGATTGCCTTGATGTCATCACTATCATAATTCGTAATACCCTTGGCAATGACCAAGCCATCAAATTCGATGGTGACGATATCCCCTTCGTGGAACTCTCCCGTTACCGCCGTAATACCAACCGGCAGGAGACTCGAGCCATGGGAAACGATGGCATCACGACAGCCCCGATCGACGGTAATGACGCCACTAGGCTGAGAACCTGAGACGAGCCAGCGCTTTTTTTGATGTAAATGGTACGGTTTGGCCAAAAAATGGGTCCCCGTAACTTCGCCCTGACAAATCCGTCGCAGGATGCCATCTTCACTGCCGGAAGCGATGATCATATCCACGCCGGAATTCGTTGCGATGGATGCCGCTTGGATTTTAGTATACATGCCGCCAGTACCACGACTCGTACCAGCACCGCCGGAGATATCATAAATGTGCTTATCGATCTCACTGACTTCATGGATGAGTTCTGCGTCGGCATGAGTCTGGGGATTCGCTGTGTACAACCCGTCAACATCGGACAAAATAATGAGCAGGTCCGCTTCGACCAAGCTGGCAACAATAGCTGATAATGTATCATTGTCACCAATCTTGAGCTCGTCTATGGCGACGGCATCATTTTCATTGATGATGGGAATGACATGCATATCCAACATAGTGAGAAGGGTATTGCGGGAATTGATGAATTTCTTGCGATCCACAGAATCAGTACGCGTCAACAGGATCTGCCCTACAATCTGACCATATTCACGGAACATATGCTCATACACGTGCAGCAGTATGCCCTGGCCGATAGCTGCGACAGCCTGTTTTTCCCGAATGGTCGATGGACGCTTCGTCAGTCCCAGTGGCGCCATGCCAGCGCTAATCGCCGCCGATGTCACCAGAATCATTTGTTTCCCTTCGTTCATCAAATCGGCGATTTCCATTACGAGACGTTCTATACGGTGATAATTCAATTTTCCCGAAGCATGGGTCAACGTACTGGTGCCTACTTTTACGACGATCCGCTTCGCCTTTGCCAATTCCAAACGTGTGTCAGCCATGTCCTCACAACCTTACATTTCTATGAATTCAAATTTAGTTTTTTCCTTTTTCTTTTTGAACAGTACGCCGTTGTGGCCAATGACCTGCACCAATACGGCACCGAGCATAGTCGCTAAATCTTCCATCGTTTCTTTCGTATCAAGGCCAGAATTATTCAATACATGGACTTTTATGAGCTCCCGTGCCGTAATGGCCGCCCGTGCGCTGTCGATTACAGCATCGGCCAACCCGTCCTTGCCAATTTGAACTACTGCCGGCATAGTACTCGCCAAAGCTCTTAATTCCCGTTTATCTTTTCCTGTCACGCTGTTACCTCTTTTCTAAAAATTATTTATTCCTGATATTCAAATTCCATCGTATCGATTCGCACCGTATCGCCAGTATGGATACCATTAGCACGTAACAATTTATCCAGATCCATATAACGCCAGATCCGCTGGAAGCGGCGTACTGACTGATCATCGTCGAAATTAGTCATAGCAACTAGTTTTTCGATACGCGGCCCCGTAATGACGAAAGCACCTGTTTCATCCCGTTTAACGACAAAATCCGGTTTTTCTTCAGCTTTGTAGACGACGGTTTCGTCTTCCTGCTCCGGTGTTTCATTATATTGCTGGACCAAGGTCCATACCCGTTCCATAAGCGCATCCATACCTTCGCCGGTCACAGCACAAATAGGAAATACTTCTATGCCCTGAGCAGCCATGTATTCCTTGAGCTGCGCCATAGATGCATCGTCTTGCAGCAAGTCAATTTTATTTGCTGCGACAATCTGATGCTTCTCTGCTAATTTTTCACTATATTTTTTCAATTCATTGTTGATCTTTTCGTAATCCTCTATAGGATCACGACCTTCAGATGCAGCGACATCGAGGACGTGGATAAGTATCTTCGTCCGTTCTACATGGCGCAAGAAATCATGACCCAAACCGATGCCTCCACTAGCCCCTTCAATAAGGCCGGGAATGTCTGCCATGACAAAACTGCGGTGGTCCGGCAGGTTTACTACACCTAAAATGGGATTGAGCGTCGTAAAATGATACGCGGCTATTTCCGGCTGCGCTGCTGACACCTTGCGCAGGATGCTCGATTTTCCCACACTGGGATATCCCAACAGGCCCACATCAGCCAACACCTTTAATTCCAGCTTAAGCCAATACTCCTGCCCCGGTTCGCCTTTTTCAGCAAATGTAGGCGCCCTGTTGGCACTGCTGCGGAAATGGTAATTACCACGGCCGCCGCGGCCGCCCTTGGCCACTTCCATGGTCTGTCCATCCCGCGAAAGGTCGACGACCACCTTCCCCGATTCTTCGTCTATGACGACAGTACCGACGGGTACGGGGATGATGAGATCTTCTGCATCACGGCCGTACTTATTGCTACCCTGGCCATTGCCGCCGGGTTTAGCCTTGAACAGGCGCTTATACCGAAAATCCACCAATGTATTGACGTTCTTATCAGCCTGGAGGATTACACTGCCGCCCTGGCCGCCATCACCACCATTAGGTCCGCCTTTCGGGGCAAATTTTTCATGGCGAAAGCTGCTCATGCCATTGCCGCCGCTGCCAGACTGTACAAAAATTCTTGCTCTATCTATAAACATAGGTCACCTCATGTACTTCAAATCATAATACCGATTAGAATGCCTTACTGAATAATACGGCAAAGAGACATAGCCTGACACCATGTCTCCTGCACTTACTGTTTCAGCAATTCTACCGCTTTTTCAAATTGCCGGTCTGCCGTATCTCCCGCTTCCAGCGGGACATAGACATCCGGTTCTATGCCAATCCCATCGATGATACGCCCTTTTGCCGTTTTATACTTGGCAACAGTCAATTTAATTGCATCCGCTTGATCGAGGGGATATACGCCTTGAACAGTCCCTTTGCCATACGTCGTTACACCGACAATGGATCCTAATTCCAGATCCTGTACAGCCCCGGCGATGATTTCAGCGGCACTGGCACTGTTCTCATTGACCAGTACAGCCATGGAGATACGCTGGTCCGTCCCCGCTGCCGTATACTGCATTTCCTTGCCGTTCCTGTCCGTATACGACAAAAGCGTACTATCTGGCGGCACGAAACTGTTCGCCACTATTACGGCCTGATCCAACAGACCACCGGGATTATTACGCAAATCGAGGACGAGCTTTTCCATGCCCCGCTGCTGCAGCGACTGGAATAGTTCGGTGAATTCCTTCCCTGTATTTTCACTGAAGACGGCTATTTGTATGTAACCGATGTTGGAGTCAGGAATCATATCACCAGCCACTGTTTTCAAATGAATCTGCTTCCGTTCCAGCGTAACCGAAAATTCCTCACCATCACGCTGCAGTGTCATAGACACACTGGAACCGACGGGTCCGCGTATCTTTGTCGATATTTCCTTAAGGGAAAGCCCGTCGACGGCCGTGCCGTCAATAGCTGTAATCACGTCGCCGCGTTGGACACCTTCCTGCTCAGCCGGTTCTCCTTCAATCACCTTGATGACGATAGGGGACCCATTGTGTACACCCAGATAAATACCGACACCACCATAAGAAGCCGTCGTCTGATTAGAGAAATTCTCAAACGTTTTTCCATCCATGAATAAGGAATGACGATCTTCCAATTTTGCTACGATACCTTCGAGCGCACCTTCCATCAGCGTCGACTTGTCTACCGCTCCGGCATATTGATTCTCTACGATATAAAACGTCCTGAAAAATTTGATAAAGCTCGTTGGAGATCCCGTAAAATAATAAAACGTACCGGCGAAGGCCGCAACTGTACAGGCTGCGATAAGCACGGCAAAGGCAAAAGCCTTTGCCACTATCTTTAAAATCCTCATTAACCCCTTCATGTATTTCCCCTATAAATAATTCATTGGATTGACAGGTTCACCATTGGATCTAACTTCAAAATGCACATGTGGTCCTGTCGAGTTCCCGGTCGAACCAGCATAGGCTATGACTTGTCCTTTGCCTACACTCTGACCGGACGACACAGCCAGCGATTGATTGTGCCCATATAACGTAGACAAACCATTGCCATGGTCGATGACGACGGCATAACCATAACCGCTGATCCAGCCCGCTTCGACGACGACGCCACTGTCCGCAGCATGGACAGGCGTACCATAATCCACCCCTATATCGATGCCGGAATGGAGAATCTGGCGACCGAAGATAGGATGGTTCCGATAACCAAAAGGAGACGTAATGACGCCGCCTACAGGCCACATCAGAGATCCGGAACCACTGACGGCCTGATACGATGCGGCATAGCCGCTATCGCCGGACACTGCCGAATCTGGGACAGTCGATTGTTCGGCAGCAGCCGCTGCTGCCGCCGCTGCTGCAGCTTCCCTATCGGCTTGACGCTGACGCAGCATAGCACCTATCTGTTGCGATGACGCTTCTAATTCATTATATGCAGCTTCTGCCGTAGCCTTATCATTCTGTGCTTTTTCCAAGATGGCCGACTGTTCTGCTTTACGCTGTTCTACTTCATAGCGTTTCTTCTGTGATTCAGCCTTGAGCTGTACTTGTTTTTCTTTTTCTTGTTCCAAGATCATTTTCTGGGCTGTGATCTGATCCCGTTCAGCCTTGATGGAATCGATGAGCTGTAAGTCCGATGTGACGATACGCTTGAGCAATTCGACGCGGTTGGAAAAATCGCCAAAGTCCTTAGCGCCCAATACTACATCAAGATAATTGAGCTGCCCATGCATATAAATATCACGGATACGCGTACTCAATACTTTTTCTCTGTCTGCCAAATGGCGCTGCGCCTGTTCCAGCGCAGCCTGAGTCTTGGCTATTTCTTCTTCCGTTTGCTTCAACTGGGCCGATATATCATTATACTCTTTCACGGCTGCATCGAGCCGTTCCTGGATGACGCGCAATTTTTCGAATACATTGCCGATAATCGTTTCGGCCTCAGCCTTTTTATTCTGCTGCTCATCCATCATGGTCTGTACATTGGATAACTGGTTCTGTAAATCATCATCCCCGTCATCAGCCCAAACGGAAAAGGCAGGAAGCATGAGTGATGACAGTACCAAAGCAGCGATACACCTTTTGATAGCTATATTTTTAATTACCATACGCTACACCTTCATATATCGTTTCAATGAAATCGTACTTCCGATAGCGCCTATAATCATACTAATACCCAATAAAATACCACTTACCTGATACATGAACGGATACATGCTGACCATGGGCAAGAATGTCAGGGATTGATGCACCGTTACCGTGATGAACCGATAGAACTGGATCAAGAAGACATTGGCGATGACACCGCCGATGAATCCCAGGAACAGCCCTTCCAATAAGAAAGGCCAACGGATGAACCAGTTCGTTGCCCCTACGTATTTCATGATTGCTATCTCCCTACGTCGGGCAAATACGGTAAGACGAATCGTGTTGGATATGATGAATAACGTAGCCAACGTCAAAAATACGATTAAAGCAATGCCGCCCCAGCGTATTACCTCAGTAATACGGAACAGCTGGTCGATGATTTCCTGCCCGTAATGGGAGCTTTCCACTTCTGGATACTCCGATACGATCGCTGCCGTCTTGCGGACTGCCAGGGGATTAGTAAAGGTCAATTCATAAGAACTGGGAAGGGGATTCTTCCCGGCCAATGCATCGAGGATACCCGGTTGATCCTGCATCCGTTTTTTAAGGCGTCCCATAGCGTCATCCTTGGATACAAAATCTATCTTATTGACTTCAGGCAGCTCTTTCAACTGTCGCCCTACCTTCATCACTTGTTCTGTCGTCAGATTATCCTTCAAATACACGCTTATTTGAACCTGGTTTTCCAGATTTGCTGCAAAATAGTCCAGGTTTGCCACCATCATCATAAAAGTTCCCAAGATGAACAAGGATAACGTAACGGTAGCAATGGAAGCAAAGGACATGAAACTATTGCGGCGAAACGATTGGAATGCTTCAGATACGTAGTACCGCATGGTCCTAAATTTCATTGCCGTACACTCCTTTCTGTTCATCGCGGACTATCTTGCCGTCCACCATTTCAATGACCCGTTTGTTCATGAAATCGACCATTTGGTTATCATGAGTTACCATGACGACGGTCGTACCCATATGATTTATTTTGGAAAACAAAGTCATGATATCTTTAGATGTATCCGGGTCCAGATTACCTGTAGGTTCATCGGCAATGAGCAGTAACGGGCGATTTACAATAGCCCGGGCGATGGCCACGCGCTGCTGTTCGCCGCCGCTCAGGTTCTGCGGCAATTCGTCAGCCTTGCCTATGAGGCCTACTAAGTCGAGAACATTACGCACCCGTTCCTTGATGACCCGCCGCGGTGTTTCGATGACTTCCAAGGCAAAGGCCACGTTTTCAGCAGCCGTCTTATTAGGCAGCAAGCGGAAATCCTGAAATACGATTCCCATCTTGCGGCGCAAATAAGGAACTCGGCTTTTGGGAAGCGTATTGACAGTCGTCCCATTGACGATGACCGACCCTTCCGTCGGCAATTCCTCATGGGACAACAGCTTGATAAATGTCGATTTCCCGGCACCGCTGGCACCGACAACAAACACGAATTCGCCTTTTTTGATATGGACCGTAACATGGTTCAGGGCCGTGGAGCCATTATTATATATCTTCGTTACATCCCTAAAATTAATCATGGGGAAACCTCTTTTCAACCTAACTTTATTTGCACTTTCTGGCAATAACCTGTTTTGCTGCAACAACTATATGGTCTACGGTCAATCCGTATTTTTCCAACAATGCATCAGGCGTACCTGATTCACCAAACGTGTCCATGAGGCCGACGCGCTGGGCTGGCACGGGGCAATGTTCTACCAATACTTCTGCTACAGCACTTCCCAAACCGCCGATGATAGAATGTTCTTCACAAGTAACGACAGCGCCACAGGTCTTCGCTGCAGCTATGACAGCATCGGCATCAATCGGTTTTACCGTACTCATATTGAGTACTTCTGCCTCGATGCCTTCCTTAGCCAATATTTCGGCTGCTTGTAGAGCCTTATCCGTCATGATACCCATGGCGATGATAGACACGTCACTGCCCGTACGCAATGTTTTTGCCTTGCCGTACGTAAACGTATAGGATTCATCAAAAAGTTCTGGAACTTTAGACCGGCCCAGGCGGATATATACCGGACCTTTATATTGAGATGCCCAGGTGATGACCGCTTTCGTTTCCGCTGCATCAGCCGGTACGATAACGGACATATTCGGCAGCGATCTCATAATCGCTACATCTTCGTTGGCCTGGTGAGTCGCACCATCTTCACCGACAGTAATACCGGCATGGGTCGCCGCAATTTTGACATTCATCTTAGGATAACAGATGGAACTGCGAATCTGGTCAAAAGCACGTCCCGTTGCAAAAACAGCAAACGTCGAAGCAAAAGGAATCTTACCGCAGGCTGCCAAGCCAGCCGCTACGCCCATCAGGTTCTGTTCAGCAATGCCGACATTAAAATGACGGTCTGGGAATACCTTTTTAAACGTTGAAGTTTTGGTGGAGCCCGATAAATCGGCATCCAATACTACGATATCCTTATTGACAGCACCCAAGGCCGCTAACGCTTCACCATACGCATCTCTCGTCGCTTTTGCCATTAGTGTTCACCTTCCAATTCTGCTAAAAATAGTTTTCCTTCTTCAGCTGTAGGAGCCTTGCCATGCCAGCCAGCCTGGTTTTCCATCTGGGGAACCCCTTTACCTTTAACAGTTTCCATGATGACAATAGAAGGCTGTCCCGTAATAGTCTTCGCTTCCTCAATCGCTTGATACAGTGCAGCCACGTCGTGGCCATTCACTTCTATGACATGCCAGCCAAAAGCGCGCCATTTATCCGGCAGCGGTTCCGGAGACATGACATCAGTGATTTTTCCATCGATCTGCAATTTATTATGGTCCAAGAAGGCCGTGAGATTATCCAGCTTATAGTGGGCAGCAAACATGGCTGCTTCCCATACTTCGCCTTCTTCCTGTTCGCCGTCACCCATGACTGCAAATACGCGATAGGATTTCTTATCTAATTTTCCTGCCAAGGCAATGCCACAAGAAGAGCTGATGCCCTGTCCGAGAGAGCCCGTCGACATATCGATGCCCGGCGTCCCTTTCATGTCAGGATGGCCTTGGAGCATATGACCGATTTTTCTCAAACCAGCCAATTCTTCTCTAGGGAAAAAGCCTTTCAACGCCAGCGCCGCATAGGCAGCCGGAGCAGCATGGCCTTTGGACAAGACCAGCCGATCCCGGTCTGGATCATGTGGCTGTGCCGGATTTACGTTCAGTTCAACTTCATATAACAAGGCAATCAAATCAGCAATAGACAAAGAACCTCCCGGATGACCGGACCCAGCTTCTGTAATAGCCCGGATAATCTCCTGGCGGATGGATTTAGCGAATGCCTGTACTGATGAGATTTTTTCATCTGATAAAGTTACCATGGTATGCCTCCATAAAATTTAATGTTTATTCTTTTTCTCTATAATCTGTAACGCCAGGCGGGCGTTACGAAGAGACAATTCACGAAGCCGCGTCATGCGACCCGTCACATTTTCCCCTACATGTCCCAACGAAAGCTTTCTTCCTATATCGTCGACGAGCATCTCTGTCGTTACTGTGTCCAGCGTACCACATAAAGGCTCGCCTATCAAATCCATGAACCGGTCGATTTTGGGATCATAGGAAATAGCGGCAACGGGAACATCCATGACCGATGCGAATATGAGAGCATGCAAGCGTATGCCCAATAGGACATTCATACACCCGGTCACAGCCATCAATTCTGACGTTGAATACCGTTCGTTCAATATATACGGCGTCGTCTCCATCAAGCTCTGTATGTACAGCGCTGTCTGAACATCATCAGGATATTGCATGGGAATGAACACGATATCGGCATCCCATTCACGATGGAGACGATCTGCAGCCTTTGCTATTTCATCTTTATAGCGGCTGCGGTTCTTCCAATCCCGGACTGAAATGCCGATCTTCGGGCGTACGCCCATGATATTATACTGTTTCAATATGTGCTGACCTATAGCCGTATCGACAGGATTCATAGCTAAAACAGCATCAGCAGTCACTTCTACGACAGGCGTGACGACGCCCATCGATTCCAATTCCATTTTTGATTCTTCATCGCGCACACTGATTAGCGCCACTTGTTCTAAAATATGACGAACGAGCCGCCGGGCAAAAGGCCTTTGTATGGGGCCGATGCCTTGCGCATATAACATAACTGGGCAAAAGAGAAATTGCGCCATCTTGATGACAGCCAGATAATAGTAGAGACTGCGGGAACTCGTCACATCCTGCAACAAGCTGCCACCGCCACTAATCAATAGGTCGCTCCGCAACAATGCCCAAAATATGCCCCAAAAATTAAGGCGATTCACCGTTTTTACATGATGATTAGCTTGCGTCAGGGCGCAATTTCCCGTAATTACTGTAATATCCACGCCTGCTATCGTCCCTGTCAAGGAATCGAGAAGAGCTGCCAGCATCGCTTCATCACCGGCATTCCCAAAACCGTAATACCCAGATATGACGATTCTAGTCATGCTGTTTCACCTGCTTCCCGAACCAGCCAGTCATATATTGCAATAACGCCAAGAAACAAATCACGGCGATACCGATGACCATCCCTGCCAACCAACCATTGATGCCGCGGATAAATGACATCATGAAGGGTGTGCGGATATGGGCGAATGTTTCTACCATGGAGCCCTGACCGATGACGGCTCCTAAAACCAAGAAGAAATGGAGGACCTGCGGCCATTTGCGGTATAGTGCCGCAACCATGAGATAGAACGCCGGATGACCTACCAGGAACTCTTTTTCCCTGGGACGGGCATACATGATATTTTCCAAGAAGCGGCGCATAGCCACTTCTACCCCAGGAACAGGAACGCCTGCCGTATGACCGCTGCGGCCGACGAATACCAAAGCCATCAAACCGATGAAGGCAATGATCAGGAGCGTTCCCATCTTGATGGGAATATTTAATACTCTTTTAGAAAAAGCTATGAATTCAGCCGGAGTAGTCACCGTCTGATCCAGCAATGGGAAACGGCGCAGATAGCCAATAGCCGCTAAAATAATAGGCAGCAAGAATGTCAGCTTGACACCGCGGTAAAAATCAAATTCCATGAAAAAGCGGATGTTGCCCAACATGGCCGCGATATATATACCGCCGATCATAGACATGACTACAGCACAAGCCAAGGCTACCGTGCCGTCACGCAGGACCCGGCCATAACCGGGAACTGAATCAGGCTGGCGGCTTTTCCACCAATCCAGCAGTACGAGGATAGAAGCCGTCGGAGCAGCCGTAGCACAACCGATAGCCATGATCTGCAGGAATAAAGCACCTTTGGCGACCGCAGCACCGGCAGCAGCACCAATGACACCTAAGACCAATAATACATAATTATATTTTTCCGGTAGAGGCAGCAACAAATTGAGCGTAAACAAAAAACCGCAGGCTGCGCCAACAGCCGCCAATATGAGCAATATCTTAGCCGGATAATACGCTGGCAGGACCGATGCTTGTTCCAGTTGGTCACCGCGTTCTTTTAATTTATCGGATACGCCGGCGACATACTGCAAATTGGTATCGGTGATACTTAATCCGTTCGCCGGTTTTTTATACAATGGGAACTGATTGACACGGACATTCCGTTCCAAGTCGCTAATATAAAAACGCATAGAAGCTTCCGCAGGCGTAATCTTATCCAGTTCTTCCTTGGACATGGCATACACCCTGGTCGTATCGTAATGCAGTAAACCTGCCAAATCATACATACCTTCCTGATTGTCGTACTGGAGCTGGCCAGCGGCTTCAATCATATAGAAAGGAATATGGCGCTGCTCCATTTGCTGTGCCGTCAAAGTAAGCAGTTCTTTCCGTTCAGCCGGTTCATGGCTAAATCCCATTACTTCCTTACCGACGAACATGATACCAGAAACGTTGTGTATCTTATCAGCCCTGCGGAAAAAGGCATTGATTTTATCAGCCGTAACATCACTATAATTTGTAGGCCGTAAGATAACATGGAAACCGTTCTTAGCTATTTGATTGGCATCAGCCGACAATATTCCCAGATTGACTTCTCCCAATGCAGGCATATTGCCATGCAGGCCGATGATCCGATATTGGGGATTGTCTATGAGGACAGCATTTTTAGAACCAAGGCGCAACTGTAAATCTTCGTAGACTTCATCGAAATACAGATCCGTCGTATCTTTTGGTTTCCCAATCAGATAATATTCAAAGGGCTGGTCCTGCAGATTAAACTGGGGATAATACAAACGAGCCCCCATCTTCGTAATCAGGGAAGCTTCCCCCCGCTGCGTCAATTTATTCAACGTAGTGTCATATATGGCAAAGCTGGTAAGACCTGCTTTTTTTAATTTAGCTACCGTTGTATCCGTATCATAGCCATCGTTATGAGCCATGGCCAACACGGCATCATAATCCATAGACATTTCAAATGAGCGGTTCTGCTGCTCTATCTGATGCCGCGTAATACACAAAAATACGCAGCAAATAAATCCAATCAATACGGCAAGGATCATCCAGGTTTTACTGCGCTTAAAAAGTTTCTCCATGTTTCCCACCCTAATCAGTAACTTCATTCACACGGCCATGAATTTTCAGCAAGCCGTCCTGCATGGTAATCGAGTCTGGCTGGATCCCGAAAGGAAATCCGGCGAAATCATATAATTCTACACTACCCATAGACAGAGACCGTTCCACGCCTCTTCCTTCCACCGTCAGGTGGTCGGGAACAAACATCAATTTATTTTTTGCCAGGGCAAACCGCCCCGTAAGAGAAGCCTGTGCCTTGAATATACCGCCCAAATTCAAAATGCCATGGAGATTCACTGTGTCATTATCAAATTCCACCTGGACATCGGATAAATTTTTCACTTTGCCCGTCAAAAACTGGCTAAGATCCGCCGTCCGTATGGTCACATCCATGTCGCCGCTGCCAGCCTGGCTCAAGGAAACCCGGCTGCCCAATAGAGCTGGCAAGGGATCGAATCGCACATTCTGGAGCTGACAATTGACAGAATCGATAATCAAATCGCCAGCCTTAAAATTACGGCCATGGATTTCGATAGCGTCGAGGCGGCCAGCCAGGATTTTTACACCAGGGCTGGCATGGACGACTACATCAGACCGCTGCATCGTCATCCGCGGCGACAAGGATTTGTATATCCCCGCTGCTACCATTTCCGGCGCATAGGAATTTGCCCCCAAGATGACGACGACAGCCAATATAATCAAAATAAATAATTTTTTCATCATATACTCTGCTTTGAATACCGTTTATTCTTTTCTTGTTGTAAATAGCCTTCTATGAACATATCCAGTTCTCCGTCCATGACTGCCTGGATATTGCCGGTTTCTACACCTGTGCGATGATCCTTGACCAAATTATAGGGATGGAACACATAGGAACGGATTTGGCTGCCCCATTCGATTGCCTGATGGGTACCACCGATTTCGGCTTTCAACTGTTCTTGTTTTTCCTGTTCCACTTCGAACAGTTTCGCCCGGAGATACTTCATGCACATTTCACGGTTCTGGACCTGCGACCGTTCATTCTGGCATTGGGCTACAATTCCCGTAGGCAAATGAGTCATGCGTACGGCCGAACTGGTCTTATTGACATGCTGACCGCCAGCACCGCTGGCCCGGAAATAATCGACGCGGACATCGTCCATATTGATTTCGACATCTACATCATCGGGAAGCTCCGGCATGACATCAACAGCTGTAAATGACGTATGACGCCGTGCATTAGCATCAAACGGCGAAATCCGCACCAGGCGGTGGACGCCCTTTTCTGACTTCAGATAGCCATAGGCATGGTCGCCAGTAATCGTGAAAGTAGCACTTTTGACACCGGCTTCTTCACCGGGCTGTAAATCCATGAGCGTGATGGCATAGCCATTTTTTTCAGCCCAACGAGTATACATGCGGATGAGCATCTGCGTCCAATCCTGCGCTTCTGTGCCACCGGCACCGGCATGGAAGTTAATGATGGCATTGCACTGGTCATATTCACCGGACAACAACATCAGGACTTCCCGCTTTTCGATTTCCTTTTCCATTTCATGGTACTGGCTTTCAATTTCTCCGGCAAGCGACGTATCGTGCTCTTCCATAGCCATTTCCAGGAAATCCATCAAATCAGCGGCCTTTTGGACCAATGCTTCATGCCCTTCCACTTCCGCCTTCAGATTTGTCGCTTCCTGCGATATAGTCTTAGCCTTATCCGGATCATTCCAAAAACCGGGATCGCTCATCTGCATATCCAGGTCCATGATTTTTTCTTTCTTCCGAGCTAAGTTAAAGTGAATCCCCGATTTCTTGTATTCTCAATTGTAAATCTTCCAATGGTTTTCTAATTTCATCTAATAACACAAGCTCACCCGCTTTCAAAATATACCTGCTAAATTTATTGATTGGATTCCGGTTTGGCATGAGGCATCTGTTCTTCCGGATTTTCGGAATGGACTGTCTTAGCCCCTTCCAGATGGTTTTCTGCTTTGGGAACAGGATTACTGTACGTAATCTGGATATGATACAAGAAGGTCACGACGGTCCGTTTGATGGAATCTACCATTTCTTCAAACATTTCATAGGCTTCAAACTTATATTCGACCAGAGGATTACGCTGACCATAGGCCCGCAGATTTATCCCTTCCTTCAAAGCATCCATAGCATCGAGATGGTCCATCCACTTGCTGTCGACGACGCGGAGCATAATAGCTTTTTCCAGCTCACGCATAGTTTGGGAACCGATTTCCTGTTCCCGGCTGTTATAGAGAGTTTCAGCAATCTCATGCAGCTTTTCCTGTACTTCCACGCGGCTCATATTTTCCAGTTCAGCCACGGATGTCGCTGATTTGGGCACAAAATACTGTTCCATCTGCGTCAACAAGCCGGCAAAATCCCATTCTTCCGGATACAGCTTTTCATTGGCATATACATCCAAGCCATGCTGAATGATATCATCGACCATACCGAGAATCGTATCGCGCATGGATTCACTGGTCAGGATCTGACGGCGCTGGCCATACAAGACTTCACGCTGCTGATTCATGACATCATCATATTCCAAGACATACTTACGGATTTCAAAGTTATGGTTTTCAACTTTTTTCTGTGCTTTTTCAATTGATTTCGTAATCATGGAATGGGTAATAGGTTCATCTTCATCCATACCCAGCTTATCCATGACTTTGGAAATATTATCAGAGCCAAAAATACGCATCAAATCATCTTCCAAGGACAGGAAGAACTGCGTCGTCCCCGGGTCACCTTGACGACCAGAACGACCGCGCAGCTGGTTATCGATACGGCGGCTTTCATGCCGTTCCGTGCCGATGATCATCAAACCGCCCATGTCCGGGACACCTGCACCGAGCTTGATATCGGTACCGCGGCCGGCCATATTCGTTGCAATCGTAACCATATTGCGCTGGCCTGCTTCTTTAATGATTTCAGCTTCTTTTTCATGAAATTTGGCATTCAGGACGTTATGGATAATATTTTCCTTATTGAGCAGCCCACTAAGTATTTCAGACTGACTGATGGACGTCGTACCGACCAAGATAGGCTGTCCTGTTGCATGACGAGCCTTGATTTCCCGCACGACTGCCCGATACTTGGCATTCTTCGTCTTGTATATCACATCAGGTAAATCCTTACGGATCATGGGACGGTTCGTCGGAATGACATAGACATCGAGCTTATAAATCTTATTGAATTCCTGTTCTTCCGTCTTAGCTGTACCAGTCATGCCGGCCAGCTTTTTATACATGCGGAAATAGTTCTGGAATGTAATGGTAGCCAGAGTCTTGCTTTCGCCCTGTACCTTCAGGCCTTCCTTCGCTTCGATGGACTGATGCAATCCATCACTATAACGGCGGCCGAACATGAGGCGGCCCGTGAATTCATCGACGATGACGACTTCTCCATCCTTGACGACATAGTCCTTGTCCCGATGCATCATAGCCCGGGCGCGCAGCGCCTGGATTGCCAAATGGTTCAACTCGAGATGTTCGTTATCGAACATATTTTTTACGCCGAGCATCTTTTCGATTTTGGCTACACCTGCTTCCGTAGGCGCAATCGTCTTTTGCTTTTCATCCATCGTATAATCTTCATCTTTATTCAGATGCTTAACGACAGATGCCAGCGTGTAATACAAATCCGTCGATTTTTCACCCGGTCCGGAAATAATCAGCGGCGTACGGGCTTCATCGATGAGGATACTATCCACTTCATCGACGATACAGTAGTTCAACGGCCGCTGTACCATCTGGTCGGCATTGATAACCATATTATCACGCAGATAATCGAAACCGAATTCATTATTAGTACCGTACGTAATATCGGAACCATACGCTCTGCGCCGTTGCTCGAAGTCGAGATCATGGACGATCAAGCCGACACTCAGGCCGAGAAACTTATAAATCCGACCCATTTCTTCACTATCACGTGTTGCCAGGTAGTCATTGACCGTAACGACGTGAGCCCCTTTACCGCTCAAAGCATTCAAATAGACCGGCAGCGTAGCGACCAATGTCTTGCCTTCGCCGGTCTTCATTTCTGCAATATCGCCACGGTGCAACACGATACCACCAAGGAGCTGTACATCAAAATGACGCATACCCGCTACACGGCGAGACGCTTCCCTTACTACGGCAAACGCTTCTGGTAAAATATCATCCAGCGTTTCCCCTTCTCCTAAACGACGTTTAAATTCCTGTGTCTTTCCTGCCAGCGATGTATCACTCAGCGCCATCATAGACGGTTCCAATTCATTGATCGCCTTGACGATGGGTGCCATTTTTTTTAATTCTCGCTCAGTATTGTTACCGAGCAGTCTTTGAAGCAAATTATCAAACACCAGCGCAGCCCTCCAATTATATACAATTTCCTGTACTTATATTATGTCAATAATATATTTTAGCAAAATATAAGCCAATAGTCAAAAAATCTACGCAATTTACCGGCATGAATTTGCCGTTTATGGCATTTTTGCACGTACGTTATGTATCATACCACAAATAAACCCATAGTTCATCAAAATTACGCTGATTTTCCTGCACCGAATAATAAACTTATACAAAATTTATACTTTAGCTGGCCTTTAATATCAATTTCATAGGATGACCGCCATTTTCTCTCTATCTTTTTTATGTGAACAATGCTATAATTGGTAAGTTACTATAAAAGGAGGTACACATGTTAGAAAAATTCCAAGAACTGAAAATTAGCAACGTTATTTTAGATGCCCTTAATGAAATGGGCTTTGAAGAACCCACACCCATCCAATCCGAATCCATCCCGGTTGCTTTATCCGGTAAAGATATGATAGCGCAGGCTCAAACCGGTACCGGTAAAACTGCGGCTTATGGAATACCCGTTTTAGAAAAAATAATGGCTGCTGAACCTACAAAGGAAATACAAGTAGTCATCTTATCACCGACACGTGAACTGGCTGTACAAGTTGCCGAAGAAATGAATCACTTGTCCCAATTCACTGCCATCCAGGCACTGCCTATTTACGGTGGCCAGGATATTGACCGGCAGCTCCGCCGCCTGCGGAAATCGCCGCAGATCATCGTCGCAACACCGGGCCGCCTCATCGACCACATGAAACGCGGCACGATAAAACTCGACCATATCACGACAGTCGTCTTGGACGAAGCCGACGAAATGTTGAACATGGGCTTCATCGATGACATCAATCTCATCCTGGCAGCTACGCCGGGTAACAGGCAGACACTGCTGTTCTCTGCTACCATGCCGAAACCGATTCAAGAACTGGCTGAAAAATTCTTAAAAGACCCTTCCATTATCCGCATGAAAGCCAAAGAAGTCACCATTGACCTTATCGAACAGGCTTATATTGAAGTGCCGGATCGCCAAAAATTCGACGTCTTATGCCGCCTGTTGGATCTGCAGGATCCTGACTTGGCGATTATCTTCGTCCGCACGAAACGCCGCGTAGACGAAGTATCGGAAGCGCTAAAAAAACGCGGATTTTCTTCAGAAGGAATCCATGGTGACCTGACACAGGCCAAACGGGACACGGTCATCCGCCAGTTCCGCGAAAAGACTATCGATATTCTCGTCGCTACCGACGTAGCCGCCCGCGGACTCGATATCAGCGGCGTAACCCACGTATATAACTATGACCTGCCTCAGGATCCGGAAAGCTATGTCCATCGTGTCGGCCGTACAGGCCGCGCTGGTCAGAGCGGTGAAGCCACGACCTTCGTCATCCCTCGGGAAATCGAACATTTGCGAGCTATTGAACGTCTCATCAAACGGCGTATCCAACGGCGCAAAGCACCGTCTCTGTCAGAAGCATTGGAAGGAGCACAGCAAATGGCCGTGCGCAAGCTCGTCAATGCCGCCGATGAAGGCAATGTTGACGATTATCGCGCTAACGCCGAACAACTTCTGGAAACATACGACTCCGTACTTCTTTTATCAGCAGCGCTCAAACAGCTTACAAAAGAACCGGATATGACACCAGTCAGCATTACCGAAGAAGCACCCCTGCGTGTACGCCATGGTGGTCGTCCTTCCGATTCCGGCCGTCGTCATTCAGACCGTCACGACGGACCACGCCGCAGCCATGACCGCGATCGCGCCCATGATCGCCAAGGTGAACGATCCTTCTCCAAGAAGCCCCGCCACAACGGCTCAAGCAGCAACTCCAAAGGCGGCGAACGCGGCGGCAATTATAAATCGTCGGACCGCAACGGTGGAAGCAGCCGCAAGCAGCACAAAGAACCAAATCGTTCCACTTTTAAACCCTACTTCAAGGATTAATATCATAAAACAGAAAAAGCCTTGATGACGATTCCCATTGTCATCAAGGCTTTTTTTATTTGCTATAAATTATATTGTTCATCATAATTCTCTGAATAAACGGCATCCTGCTGTTTCTGGATATCCAGGCACTACAAAACCTACACTCCCGGCCAAGCCATTTCCTTACCACCGAGAATATGTGCATGCATATGATGGACCGATTGGCCTGCTTTTTCACCGGTATTGAATACGACACGATAACCATCATTAGCCAGTCCCATGAGAGCGGCTACCTTCTGGATAGCATACAACATTTTACCAGCAATAGCAGCATCTTCTTCCGTCAAGGCAGCTATGCTTTGGATATGCTTTTTAGGGATGACCAGTACGTGTACTGGAGCCACCGGAGCAATATCTTTAAAAGCGAAAAAATCTTCATCTTCATAGACTTTCGTACTTGGGATTTCCCCACTGATGATTTTACAAAAAATGCAATCTTCCATGTTAATCTTCCTCCCTTACCATTCCTTCTAATATATGTCCATCGGTACTGCCGAGACACACCTCTACAATGGAACCAGTATAATTCCCGCTAAGTCCAGAGACATTGACCCGTTCGTAATGTTCGGAAAGTCCTTCCCCCTGTCTGCCTTCTTGCTTTTCAATGAGAACCCGAACCGTTTTACCGACCATCTGCTGTAATAAGGCCTTTTTCTGTTGCGCCGAGAGTTCATTGACCAAGGCTACCCGTTCTTTTTTGATACTATCTGGAACCTGTCCGTCAAACGTCGCCGCTGGCGTACCAGGCCGGGGCGAATAGGGAAAGGCATGAATATGTGAAAACTGGATTTGTCTGAGCGTATCCATCGTTTCGTCAAATAACGATTCAGTTTCACCTGGAAATCCCAGAATCAAATCAGTAGAAATAGTCAGGCCTGGGATGAGCCGGCGTAATTCCCGAATCAAGGCCATGTATTCCGCTTTATCATAATGGCGGTTCATGATCTTTAATATGTCGTCAGATCCGGATTGGAGTGGCAAATGCAAATGCGGACAAATGCGGGAAGAACTATTGATAACAGCAGCAAGCTCATCCGTTACCTCCAGAGATTCAATCGATCCCAGGCGGATACGACTGACCGTCGTTTCATCTAACAAATGGCGAAGCACTTGGGCCAAATCGGGATGATCCGGCAAATCTTCGCCATAAGCGCCCAAATGTATACCGGTTAGAACTAATTCCTTGAAACCATACGAAATCAATCGCTGTGCTTCTTCTACGATGGCTGCCAGCGGACGTGATTTCAAGCTGCCCCGCGTATAGGGAATGATGCAATACGTACAAAAATTATGACAACCTTCTTGTATCTTTAAATCAGCCCGCGTGTGCTCCACAGCCGAAGGATATAAAGGAATCTCTTCAAAATGATCGAATTCCATGATGTCATGAATTGCTGTGACCGCACAATTCGGCCGCTGCTGTAATATTTGTTCCACAACGGATACGATACGATGTTTCTCGTTCGTTCCTATGACTGCATCGACTCCATCCATGGCAGCAAGCAACTCTGGCTGTAATTGGGCATAGCAACCCGTTACGATGACTGCAGCGGCGTCATTCAATCGTTTAGCCCGACGGATGAGCTGCCGTGATTTTTTTTCACCCATTTGCGTAACTGAACAAGTATTGATCACATACACATCTGCTGCATCGGTAAATTGCCGTTCTTCAAAACCGCGGGCCAAAAACAAGCCGCGCATGCTATCTGTATCGTACTGGTTGACACGGCAGCCCAGCGTAGCAAATGCAATAGTAGTCATAATGTAAATCCTCTTTCATACATAATAATAGAGACAGCGGCAATAGCGGCCGTTTCGGCACGCAAAATACGCGGCCCCAGGGAAACAGTGCGATTCCATGGCAACGTATGCGATAAATACGTTATTTCTGCAGGCGCAAAGCCACCTTCCGGGCCGATGCAGATGACGACATCCTCATGGCGCGTCTGGGCGCAAACCTCCTGTAAGGGCGCTGTCTCGCGTTCATAAGGAATAATAAAATGATAAGAGCCATAGTCTTTTACCAGACCGGTAAAATCTAAGCTATCGCCTATGACGGGTACGTCATCTCTGCCGCATTGTTTTGCTGCTTCCAAAGCAATCCGTTGCCAGCGTTTCTTCTTTTCCTGCCAGCGGGATTGATTCAATTTTACTACACAATGTTCCATTTGTATAGGAAGGATGGCCGTAACGCCTAGTTCAACCGACTTCTGGATGACCCATTCAAACTTGTCACTTTTCAGCAACCCTGCTGCCAAAACGACATCATGGTGATGGTTTCCAGCCTGACGAATCCGTTCAATGGGCTCCAGCACAGCTTGCTGCCGTTTCTGTCCAGTCAGAACGCACTCATACGTATCCCCCTGGCTATCAGTCACCATAAACCGATCTCCTATATTATGGCGCAGCACGACGAGGATATGGCGCGAATCAGCTTCTGACAATAAAAAGGAACCTGAAATCGGGAAATCCACAAATATTTTTCTCATGACTGCCACCTCATGACGACAGCATACCAACCACCGGAATAATGTTCTTCTACGATGTCGAATGCCCATTGATTGGCCGCTTGCCGTATTTCACCAATCCGTTCATCAATGATGCCGCTGACAATCAACATGCCACCAGAGACCATAAATGGAGAAACTTGAGGCAACAATGCCAAAATAGCGTCAGTGACGATATTGGCCACGATGACCTGAGCCCTTCCCGGTGTGACGGCATCGAGTAAATCGCTGCAGGATGCTGTCACCTGTTCTTCGACACCATTTAGCGTTATATTTTTTTGCGCCTGCGCCACAGCTACTTCATCCAGGTCTACGGCAGTCACCTGCCGAGCTCCCAGGAGTGCTGCGGCTATGGCCAGGATACCTGTCCCCGTACCGATATCGATGACCGTATCACCTGGTTTGACAAATTTTTCCAGACAAGCGATACACAAAGAAGTCGTATCATGGATACCGCTGCCAAAAGCAAGTCCCGGATCGATAGTCAGCACTAGCTCATCTGGGCTGGATACAGTCCGTTCCCATGCCGGTTCCACCCAAAACCGCTCTGTTATTTTTTTAGGATGGAAATATTTTTGCCATTCATACATCCACGATTGATCATCGGCCTGAGTCAGTTCTATGCGCCAAGGTCCAGTAAGACTGCCATTTCGGCTCAATTCGGCCAATTTTTCTTGTACTGTTTGTCGTATGTTTTCTTGTCCTTCCGAAAAATAAGCGGTAATGCGGGCTTCATCCTGCTGCAATCCTTCCTGTAAAATGGAACCATTGCTGCCACATTCGTATAAAACAAGGGCCACCAAATCGGTGGCCTCTTGCTTCGGAAGGAACAAATCCATTTCAATCCATTTCATTGTTCACGACTCCAACTATGCTTACAATTTTTTTTTAATCTTATCAAACAGACTTTCGTCTGCTTCAGGCTCCTCCACCCAAGCTTCATGACCTGCCTTTGCAAATTCTCGGAGCAGTTCGCGCTGCTTGGCATTAATGTTTCGCGGTGTTTCCACCTTTACGACGACATGATGGTCACCGCGCCGGCTGGAATGAAGGAAAGGAACGCCATGCCCTTTGATGCGGAACGTCGTACCGTTCTGCGTACCTGCTGGAATCTTCAAGTCGACCTTGCCATCCAATGTTTCTACGCGGACCGTCGTACCAAGACCGGCCTGAGCAAACGATATCTTTTCTTCCGATATGACATCATTCCCCTGGCGGGCAAACTTCGGATGCTTGCGTACATAGATATACACGTATAAATCGCCATGGGCACCACCGCGGATACCCGGTTCCCCTTCACCAGAGACGCGAATTCTCGTGCCGTCATCGACACCGGCCGGAATCTTGATCTTCAATTTCTTGCGGATCTTGATTGTGCCTTCACCGTGACATTTCTTACACTTTTGATGGATAATCTTACCGGTCCCACCACAATGGGAACAAGTCCTCACATTGACCATCTGACCAAACGGGGTATTCTGCACCACTCGTTCCTGGCCAGTACCATGACATACAGGGCACGTATCGACAGAACTTCCCGGTTCTGCGCCACTGCCGTTGCAATGGTCGCAGTTTTCATTTTTAGGAACCTGGATTTCCATTTCCACGCCAAAAGCAGCATTTTCAAACGTAATATCTACATCGAACCGTAAATCGGCACCTCGTTCGGGGCCATTGGACCGACGGCTGCCCTGACCGCCGAAGAAGGTATCAAAGATATCACCAAAGCCGCCGAAACCGCCCTGACCGAAACCGCCCTGGCCGAAATCTCCAAAGCCGCCGAATCCGCCAGGACCACCAGCGCCATTTTCAAACGCTGCTGAGCCAAATTGATCGTACTGAGCCCGTTTTTGTTTATCCGACAAAATCTGATAGGCTTCGTTGACTTCCTTGAATTTTTCTTCTGCTGCTTTAGGATCGTCTCTGTTTTTATCTGGATGATATTTAATTGCTAATTTGCGAAATGCCGATTTTATTTGGGCATCGCTGGCGTCTTTGGGAACGCCTAAGATTTCATAATAATCTTTACTCATATTGGGCAGCCTTTCTTATGATATAACTTATTTCTTATCGTCGTCGACTACTTGATAATCTGCATCGACTACTTTTTCATCTTTTGCAGAAGTAGAACCGCCTGCCTGGGCACTACCCTGTTGAGCCTGCTGTTGAGCCTGCTGCTGGGCATCGGCCTGTTTGTACATATCGCTCGTCAAATCATACAACGGCTTAGTCAATGCTTCTGTATCGGCCTTTATTTTATCGATATCGTCTGTCTTAATGGTTTCTTTCAATTTAGCGATGGCATCCTGTACCAGGGAAACTTTACCTTTATCAGCTTTATCTCCCAAATCCTTAATGGTCTTTTCTGCCTGATAAATCAAAGAATCGGCATTATTCTTGACTTCGATGGATTCCTTGCGTTTCTTATCTTCTGATTCATGTGCTGCTGCTTCTTTGACCATGCGGTCGATTTCATCCTTGTTCAGGCTGGTAGAAGCTGTAATCGTGATTTTTTGTTCTTTACCCGTGCCCAAATCCTTAGCGGATACATTGACAATACCATTGGCATCGATATTAAAGGTTACATCGATACGAGGAACTCCACGCGGTGCTGCCGGAATACCAGATAATTCAAACCGTCCTAAAGTCTTGTTGTCTGCTGCCATTTCACGTTCGCCCTGCAGGACATGGACATCGACGGAAGGCTGGTTATCCACAGCAGTGGAGAATACCTGATGATTGGAAGTCGGGATAGTCGTATTCCGTTCAATGATCTTCGTGAATACGCCGCCCAAGGTTTCAATACCCAAAGACAACGGCGTAACATCGAGGAGCAATACGTCTTTGACATCGCCTACGAGGACACCGGCCTGGATAGCAGCCCCAACAGCTACGCATTCATCGGGGTTGACACCCTTGTTCGGGTCTTTGCCCAAAATGGATTTGATGGCATCCTGTACTGCCGGAATACGGCTGGAACCACCAACTAATATGATTTTATCGATTTCGTTGATGGACAAGCCAGAATCAGCGATTGCTTTTCTCGTCGGTTCCATCGTTGCATGTACTAAGTCTTCTGTCAATTCGTTGAATTTTGCACGAGTCAAGTTCAGGTCCAAATGTTTCGGGCCTGTGGCATCAGCCGTGATGAAAGGCAGGTTGATATTAGTGGACATGACCGTAGATAATTCGATTTTAGCTTTTTCAGCAGCTTCCTTCAAACGCTGTTCAGCCATCTTGTCTTTAGAAAGGTCGATACCTGTCTGTTTCCGGAATTCAGCAATCATCCAGTTCATGACATTTTCGTCGAAATCATCACCGCCAAGATGAGTGTTACCATTCGTAGCCTTAACTTCGAAAACGCCATCTCCCAATTCCAAAATGGAAACATCGAATGTGCCGCCGCCCAAGTCAAATACGAGGATACGGCCGTCGCCGCCTTTGTCCAAACCATAAGCCAAGGCTGCTGCCGTCGGTTCATTGACGATACGCAGGACATCGAGACCCGCAATGCGGCCAGCATCTTTCGTTGCCTGACGCTGACTATCAGAGAAGTAAGCCGGTACTGTGATGACAGCCTGTGTCACCTTTTCACCAAGATAACTTTCAGCATCTTCCTTTAATTTCTGCAAAACCATAGCGGAAATTTCCTGCGGTGTATACTTCTTGCCATTGATATCTACAGAATAATCCTCACCCATATGCCGTTTAATAGAGGCAATCGTATTTCCTGGATTGGAAACAGCCTGCCGTTTAGCCAACTGGCCCACAAGGCGTTCACCAGTCTTTGAAAAACCGACGACGGACGGAGTCAGACGAGAACCTTCCGTATTCGTAATAACGGTGGGTTCTCCACCTTCCATAACTGCCACAACAGAGTTTGTCGTACCTAAGTCAATACCAATTACTTTAGCCATTTTAAATTCCTCCTATCAAATTCTATCAACGATTGTCAACCGTTAAATGCTACTTTTACCATTGCCGGACGGACTGTTTTATCTCCTAGTAAATAGCCTGCCTGCAATACCTCGATAACCGTGTCGTTTTCATATTCGTCACTGGCCATCCGCATGACCGCTTCGTGGAACATAGGATCAAATGGTTTACCTACGGCATCCATCTTCTTTAATCCTTCTTTTTCCAAAGCTGCCACGAGCTGCTTATAAATCATGGTATAGCCTTCAAGGAAAGATTGATGTTCCTCCGGAACCGGATCTGTTGGAGTCAGCAGTGCCCGTTCAAAATTATCAAGTACAGGCAGGATTCCCTGCAAAACTTCAATCTTGACAATTTCGGAAAGCTGCTGCTTTTCACTGGTCGTACGTTTTTTGAAATTTGCAAAATCCGCCTGCAAGCGCATATAGCGTTTTTGCATATCCTCCAAAGCCTCATTCGCTTTGTCTTTGGCATCCGTCGAAGCTATCTTGCTCGAATCAACTTTTCCATCATCTGCCGCTGCTTGCTGCACATCCGTATCTACAACCTGAGTCGTTGTATCTTCTACTACTTCTTCTGTTACGGGATCTTGCTTCTTATTCGTTTCGTCCATCTGTCCTTACCCTCCTATTGATCATCATGGTAATGTTCCAGAATATGAGTTACATGTTGTTTCATAAAATCGAGCAAGCCGATGATTTTAGCATATTCCATTCGCGTAGGCCCTAATACGGCAATTTTTCCTAATACTACATTATCAGATTTAAACGTAGCCTCGATAATGCTGCAGTCTTTCATAGGCAAGAGTTTCGTTTCTTCACCGATACGCACAGTCACACGCTTATCGGGAAGCGATGTATTCCCGAACAGTAAATTCGTGACCATATCCTGTTCTTCCAACATCGTAAAAATACTTTTTGCCTTGTCTACGTCGCGAAACTCCGGCTTGTTCAATAATTCCATCGTCCCACCAGTATACACCTGCTGTTGTCGCCGATATGCCTTTTGTAAGGACCGGAATGCCAAACGATACAGTTCTACATCGTCCACTACATTATCCCGGAAGGCCCCCAACATATTCAGATTGATATCGGTCATGGGAACACCTGCTAAAAACCGCGTCAACCGTTCCGCTACCAAATTCAATTCGTCGATATCGACTTCCGGCGGCTTGGGATAAATGCAATTTTCAATCTGTCCGGAATCGGTAACGACGATCATGATGGCACGCCTGGAATCCAGCGGCAGGAACCGCATGTATTTGAATTTCGCCCCTATCTGGCTAGATGCCATGACCAGCGTGACATTGTGAGTAATGTCGGCCAGGATTTTCGCAGTCGACTGAAAGATTTGATCGACATCATTCATCTTATCCTGGAACCAAAGTGTCACGTATTGTTTTTCTTCACTGGTAATAGCCGTCGGCTTCAGTAGACAATCAACATAAAAGCGGTACCCTTTGATAGAAGGGACGCGTCCGGCTGATGTATGGGGCTGTTCTAGATAACCAAGCATTTCCAGATCAAACATTTCATTACGAATCGTCGCGGCACTGACACCTAAATCATATTTTCTAGCTATGGTCCGTGACCCGACCGGTTCCGCAGATGTGATATAGTCCTGAATAATGGCTTGTAAAATTTTTCTTTTTCGATCATCCATTTCCATTTCCATCACCTCTGCCTTGTTTAGCACTCGTATTAATTGAGTGCTAATAACTATATAAAAGATAGCATGATTGCTTAATTTTGTCAATGATTTTGAGGCAAAAAATCGCCTAAAAGTCAAAAAGTCAAAAAAAATCCCCAGATAAACAAAAAAACCGCAGTTTTAATCAAAAACTGCGGTCTTCGTTGAATACATGTTTAATTATTTACCTTGGAAATGTTTGTCTTTCCGTTTTTCAACGAAAGCAGCCATGCCTTCCGTCTGATCTTCCGTAGCAAAGCAAAGACCTAAAACTTCGTCTTCATAAGCGATACCGGTGACGACATCGCACTGTAAGCCGCGATTCATTGCAGCTTTAGCGAGCTGTACAGCAACCGGTGCATTGCTGGCAATCTTCTTAGCAGCTTTCATAGCAACTTCCATCAATTGATCATGAGGAACTACTTTGTTTACCAAACCGATGCGAAGGGCTTCGTCAGCTTTGATATTGTTAGCCGTGAAGATGATTTCTTTGCCATAGCCAGGCCCAACCACACGGGGCAGACGCTGTGTGCCGCCGAAACCAGGAGTGATGCCGAGGCCTACTTCAGGCTGACCAAAGATAGCATTATCTGCTGCATAACGGAAATCGCACGCACAGGAAAGTTCGCAGCCACCACCGAGAGCGAAACCATTGACAGCTGCAATCACAGGCTGCGGTAATTGTTCGATCATCGTGAACGTATCCTGACCTAATTTACCAAAGTTACGGCCTTCGATCGGGTTCTTCGTCGACATTTCAACGATATCAGCACCAGCAACGAAAGATTTGTCACCACTGCCCGTAATGACTACAACTTTGACTTCCGGCATTCTGGCGATAGCTTCAACACACTGCTTTAATTCTGCACAGGTTTCAGAATTCAAAGCATTCAAAGCTTTCGGACGATTAATTGTCAATAAACCAATGCCACCATCTTTTACTTCAAAAATAATGTTCTTAAAATCCATTTCCAAGGACCTCCTCAATAAAACAGTTTTTTCATGCATGCCATTTATAGCAATAATACCTTATATGTATAGTATATCACGTTGGCAGGAAAAATCTACTGATAAATACTACTTTTGCGTATCATACGTATAAAAGCCACGTCCTGTCTTACGTCCTAGAAAACCTGCCTGAACATATTTTTTTAACAATGGACAAGGCCGATACTTGCTATCGCCAAACCCTTCATACAATACTTCCATAATATGGAGTACGACATCATTCCCAATCAAATCAGCCAAAGCCAAAGGCCCCATAGGCTGATTAAAGCCCAACTGACAAACCGTATCTATGTCTTCCTTCGTCGCTACACCTTCCATAAGAGCATAAACAGCCTCATTTATCATGGGAATGACAACGCGGTTGCCGACAAATCCAGGATAGTCCGCTACTTTGACAGGACATTTTCCCAAAGAAGTTGCTAGTGAAACAATCGTATCCATCGTTTCGGCAGACGTACCGATACCACGGATGACTTCCACAAGTTTCATAATGTAAGCCGGATTAAAAAAATGCATGCCAATGACTTTATCCACCCGCAGTGTTGCTGCAGCAATCGTAGTAATAGAAAGAGATGATGTATTCGAGGCCAAAATCGTATGGGGCGGACAAATAGCATCTAATTGTCTAAAAATATTAAGCTTTATCTTTTCATTTTCGCTAGCCGCTTCAATGACCAAGTCCACATCCTTTACTGTATCTTTCGTCAAATTGACAGCTTTGCTCAGGCGGTCCAACGTACGGTTACGTGTGTCTAATGATAATTTACCTTTTTGTACAGCCCGATCCAAATTTTCTTCAATGACATGCCAGCCCCGATCAACAAATTCTTCTTTAATATCATTTAGAAGCACATCTATTCCGTTCATGAGAAATACCTGAGCAATTCCCGTACCCATTTGACCCGAACCAACAATCATAATCTTTTTACAGAACATGATCTAATCTCCTCCTTTTCACAAAAATACAATCGTAATTAAAAAGTCTGGAATTCTACGGATTTTACATTTCCTGCCAAGGCTGCCTTACATCGATATAATAGCTTATGAAAAATCGTCCTGTCAACGTGAAACTGAATACAAAAATGCCGCGTTCCCACAAAAAAGTAGAAACGCGGCAAGAGGCTAAAGTACAGCTTTAAAACTCTATAAACAAAAACTATTATTTACCCTGGAAGTGTTTATCTTTACGTTTTTCAACGAAAGCAGCCATGCCTTCCGTCTGATCTTCCGTAGCAAAGCAGAGACCGAATACTTCGTCTTCATAAGCGATACCGGTAACAACGTCGCACTGCAGGCCGCGGTTGATAGCGGATTTAGCGAGCTGTACAGCAACAGGAGCATTGCTAGCAATCTTCTTAGCAGTCTTCATGGTAACTTCCATCAGTTGATCATGAGGAACTACTTTGTTTACTAAACCGATGCGCAAAGCTTCGTCAGCTTTAATATTGTTAGCTGTGAAGATGATTTCTTTGCCATAGCCAGGTCCAACCACACGGGGCAGACGCTGTGTGCCACCGAAACCAGGAGTGATGCCGAGACCTACTTCAGGCTGGCCAAAGATAGCATTGTCTGCTGCATAACGGAAATCGCAAGCGCAGGAAATTTCGCAGCCACCGCCAAGAGCGAAACCATTGATAGCTGCAATTACCGGCTGCGGTAATTGTTCGATCATCGTGAACGTATCCTGACCCAATTTACCAAAGTTACGGCCTTCAATCGGGTTCTTCGTCGACATTTCAACGATATCAGCACCAGCAACGAAAGATTTGTCACCGCTACCAGTGATGATGACGACTTTTACTTCCGGCATTTGAGCGATAGCTTCTACACACTGTTTCAATTCTGCACAGGTTTCAGAATTCAAAGCATTCAGAGCCTTCGGACGATTAATCGTCAATACACCAATGCCGCCTTCTTTTACTTCAAAAATAATGTTTTTAAAATCCATTTCCAAGGACCTCCTCAATAAAATTTACTATATGTGTAATTTTATATAGTCGAATTAAGCAGTCATACTTTTTTCTTATATATGACTTTTACCACTGAGACTCATTACATTTTCACAACCAATAACACGATTAAATCATACGCATCGTGATTAGTTTCACGTGATTTTTTAATTCTACAATTCTCTCACATTTCGAGCCCCGTCTCTGCTTACATTCATAGTATACCACGTTTTAGGAAAAAATCCACTATTTCACATACAAAAAATGATTTTAATCATTCTGATTCAAACATCAAAAACCATGTAATAATGCGGTCTTTGAATAACCCAATGCGGAATGCGTATAATCAAACGTTAACATATGAACATATTGCATAATCAAACTTGTCCTTTTTTCACAAATACCAGTAAAGTATTTATGCATTAAAAGCATAGTCATCAATAACTAAAATCATCATGATTCGCTGACCGGATTCAACGCCGCCAATATTTTTTTCCGCCTATTATAATTTTTACGATACATAGCCGTATTACCTGCATTGGGTTTGAAAGTTTGTCTTATCTTGAACTGCCGCTGGAGAGCTGCTTTCAAATCGGCAATATCACCGCGTCCGAATGCAGCGACAATACAGTTCGTCGGCACTGCTCCACCGGCCACTTCTAGCGTCACTACTTCCGTATCCAACATATCTGCTTTTATCTGATTCCACAAGGGATCCCGGCTCCCACCTTCCGTGACAGTAAGACGATCCAGTTCAATTCCGGCCTGGCGATACCGATCCGTGATTTCTAAATAATCGTAGCCAATACCTTCAAGGACACAGCGCCATAAAGCACCCTGATCCGAATCCAGGGTCAATCCCAAAAACGTGCCGCGAACGTGTTGGAACTCACCGTTGCCGCCAGTGAGATAGGGTATAAACAAGGCATCTTCGCAGCCCGCTGGAAAACGCCGGGCCTGTTCATCCAGATTACCATAATATTCATCCTCTTCATGACGACAGATACTGTCCTTGAACCAACGCAAAGCCAAGCCACCGGTACGGACGAATCCCCAATAAAAATATGTATCAGGAAGCGTCCCGGAATTGAAAATCAGACCGCTGCCGGGAACCGATAATTCAGGAATGATTCCCTTAGTCGAAGCGCAGAACATAGCACATGTACCGGCTACATCAACAGCCCGGCCAGCCGTAAATATACCACTGCCCATCATGGATTCCATCGTATCACCGGCACCGGCACAAATGACAATCCCTGCAGGAAATCCCGTTTCTGCGGCATCCTGTTCACATAGCGTGCCGATGATATCCCACGGCTTGACGATACGCGGCATATATGCAGCATCTATACCCAAAATATCCAGTTGTTCCTGAGACCATTCCTTCTTCATAACATTATATCCCAGGCCCCAGCCAGACATGGCGCCCCAGTCAATAAAAGCATCCTTGCCCTTCAGGCCGGCCAGGTGAAGCAGGATATAAGGACAATTATGCATGAATTTCACACCATGCTGACGGAATGCCTCACTGTTTTTCAAGAACCAGCGGGCAAACATAGCTGGAAACATGCAATTAGGTTCGGCATTGCCTGTTTCTTCCGCCCATATTTTCAGATTACGCGATTTTAACATTTCCACATCAGCGGCAGTGCGGCTGTCCAAATAGTTGATGAATGGCGTCACAGCAGTACCGTTTTCATCGACGCCAGCAATGCCGCAGATGATGCCATCGCCCATGATGGCCCGGACTTCTGCTGGATTGATGCCCTTTTGCTTCAATGTGTCGCAACACGATTTCATGCATTCCTTAATGAGGCGATAATACTCATCCACGTTCATTTCCACCCAGCCCGGATGAGGATAAGACAATGTGGTCATAGCCGAATCCATGGCAACACAATTCAAATCTTCATCATATACGGCAACCTTTACACTCTGTGTCCCCGCATCGAAACCGATATAATACTTTTTATCCACTTTCAAGACCGTCCTTTCCTCCTAGAAAAACACATATCTTTAAATCTGGAAATCAGATACGAAGCAAAACCGGATCCGATCTCATGTAAATAAATAATTAGTACACAAAAAAGGAAGACTCTCGACAAGTCTTCCTGAACACGGCGAATAAACGGAAGCACTATGTATGCCGCCGTCGCTGTCTTTTTCCATCCAGACTATACTGTCGGTATCGAAATCCCATCGATTCAGCCTGTTCTACAGGTTCGCGGACTATGACCGCCGGTCAGGAATTTGAAGGAACCCCTTCGCACCATGCCCCAAAGACTTTTTATTATATCATGTATGATTTTTTATTATTACATATATGATACCACTACATACATAAAAAATCAACGCATCCAATAGAAAGGAGCGGCATCGCTACCGCTCCTTTCAAATTAAAATGCTTTCATATATTCAATCTCATACCAGAAAATATTACACGGAACCGAGTGTGTAATCAAATGACCGGTCCCCACATAAAAATATCCATGGAATTGACATACCCAGAAATTTCCGCTTTAGTCATGCCGCCGGATGCGACGCGAAGTACTTCTTCAAAAACTCGTTTGCCTGCATTGGGAATCGTATCGGTTCCTTCTATGACGGCGCTGAGGTTCATATCGATATGGTCACTCATCTTTTCAGATGCTGTACGGCTGCCCGTGATTTTAATGACCGGTACGAAGGGGAATCCCTGAGGAGCTCCCCGGCCCGTAGCGAAGACAATGACATTAGCCCCAGCTGCAGCCAGGCCAGTCAAGATTTCCGGTTCCCGGCCTGGGGAATCCATGACGACCAGACCTGGTACATCCGGCCGTTCACCATATTCATAAACCGCTTGCACAGGAGCCGTGCCTGCTTTGGCAATAGCACCCAACGATTTTTCTTCGATTGTCGTCAGACCACCTTTGATATTACCACCGGTCGGCTGACCGCCGCGAATATCTTCACCAATGGCCATAGCCCGTTTTTCCATACGATCTACGAGCTTCAAGATGCCGTCCGCAACTTCTTTATTAGCCGCATGGCTGGCCAGGATATGTTCAGCACCAATAAATTCGGTCACTTCACCCAAAATAGAATTGCCGCCTTCCGCGACGACCATATCGGATGCTACGCCGATTGCCGGGTTGGGTACCAGCCCGGATGTCGTATCGGAACTGCCACATTTCATGCCCATGATGAGCTTGCTAGCTGGGAACGGTTCACGCTGTTGCAGTGATGCTTCCCGTACCATTTCCTGTGCCAACAAGATACCTTGTGCTGCTGTACGGGCAGCACCACCCACTTCCTGTACGACAAGATGTTCCACTCTCTTGCCACTGGCCTTGATAGCGTCGATGACTTCATCTAAATGAGTACTTTCACAGCCTAAACTGATGAGTAACACTGAATATAAATTCGGATTCTTTCCCAAACCAATGAGAGCATGGTTGACTTTGCCTATATCAAGCGGTGTCTGGCAGCACCCCTGATGATGAGTAAAGCGGGCTGTCCCCTTGACCTGCCGGGTAATATTTTCGACAACTTCATTGACGCAGACGACGGCAGAAATGACGCCTACATAATTTCGCGTACCAACTGTTCCGTCGGCACGGCGATATCCCATAAATTCCATATTAATCCTCCTTCTGCAAATCGCCCCGTCCACGCAAGCTTTCGATATTCTGTACATGGGCATGACAGCCTTCACCAATATCGACAGTTGCTCGTCCGATTACTTCACCGTATTTAACGATATCTTCTCCCTTAGGAATGAATCGCTTTGCAAATTTGTGTCCATAAGGAATCTTTTCATGGATTTCGATATCCAACAAATCTTCACCCAACCTAACCTTTGCCACTTGACCAGGTTGCAAATCTTGGACAGCCGTCACCACATTATCCTTCACATTCAACGCAATTGCATCAATAGCCAACACAATCATCTCCTCACTAAAAAAATCAACAATACACAACGCATACGTTACCGGTCAAAAATGCAGTCCGGTAATATCTCTCTTGTCGTATAGTTATATTTTACACTACGACGACGTCATTGACAATAAATCATCCTCAAATTTTGACAGAGTAGAAAAAAACGTATGGGAATACTGATTATTTATGCCCCTGTCAGAGCTGCTATACGCAACAAAGACAGCGGCTGTTTACCTTCATTGACAGGACCGCGACACAACAGATACACTGTGTCACCATCCTGGGCAACGGCCGTAATACCGGCATTAGGCGTGAATAATTTATTGACTTCTTGATGTCCTTGGAACTTTCCATCCAGAGACCACAAAGAAATATACTCATTTCCACCGGCCAGGACAAATGCTGAAGTCACGGCAAAACCATTCAGGCTGTGCATATATTCTCCACCCTTGCCGCCGAATTCCAGTAAGCTCTTGCCTTCTCCACTGTACTGTACTACAGTCCAGTTACGGTCCTTTTTATAAGCCATGTAAAACCGGCCCTGCTGATCTAATTTACTATCGATGACGGAATCCGTCAGCACAGCAGACTCTGACTTTAGGAGCTGCAAACTTTGCCGTTCTGTGACCTGGAACGAACCACCGACATACTTGGCCGCTTCATTACCATCCATATAATACCACTGGCCATCCTCTCCCTGTAGAAAATGACCTTCAGTTCGTCTAGAGGTCCCTTCCTGCGTCGGAAGAACAGATGTTCCTGCTTCCGTCAAATTCTCCTCTTGAAGCGTATAGGCATGCAGGACCGTTTTATCAGGAAGCAATTCATTGATATACAGCTTGCCATCAATCCAAGCCATGGCATGGATTTCTCCTGCAGGAACGATCATGTCCAGACCATTTAGTGTCTGCACCTGACCGCTGACATCTCCCGCTATGGTGATACTGGCCGCCTGATTTTCACCATCATCACCGGGATTTGCGGAAAACATACCATATAAAACAAAAAATATCACAAAAATTACACTTGTCCAGACTTTATTCATCATACACCGTCCTTTCCTGAATATGCTTCATGACACATTGCAATATACTGTGCACCTGATTTCATTTATACCATTCCGTTCTTCTTAAAGATGTATACGGCCGGCTTTGACGCATCTGAGCCGCTTCGGAAATATCAAGTTGGGCATACAAAAGCCCCTCGCTATCATCACATTTTTCCAAAAGAGCCCCAGACGCATGGCAAACGAGGGATTGTCCTGCAAAATCCATATCTCCTTCCCTACCCGTACGATTACACATGGCGACAAAAACACTGTTCTGAAAAGCCTGAACCCGAATTTCCCATTCAAACATTTCTAATGGTTCCGCTTTTGTATTTGCCGTAGGAATGACGATTAAATCTGCGCAAGCAAGAGCTTCCGTTCGGATGCTTTCCGGATAATGGCGGTCAAAACACACGACAATTCCTATATTACCATAAGGAGTTGCAAATACATGGAAACCATCATCACTTGGCGTATAGTAGGACTGTTCATAGAACTGTTCTGCTTGAGCGATATGGACCATTTTTTGAATACCTTGGACTTTTCCTGTATCATCGATGAGCAAGCTAGCATCAAACAACCGTCCCTGTTGGTGCAGATATATATTAGGAATTGCCATGATGTGCCGATTACGGCAAGCCTCACAAATTCCTCGCACATAGTCATGAGTGATATCCATCACCATAGCTTCCGTATCTTCCATTTCATATTGAGGGAAAAAATGACCAAACTGTAATTCAGGGTAACAAATCAGGTTTGCCCCATGACTGGCAGCTTCTTCTAAAAAACGCAACGCCGTCTTATAATTTTCGTTTAATGATGACGCCATTTTCATCTGAGCCAATGCTATCTTCATGTCATACCTCCTGCTATCAAAATTATAATATTAATTATACAACAAAAATATACCGGATACGATGTTTTTATACAACGTATCCGGTAATAATAATTTAAATTTCTTTTTTCATTACAGTATGTAATACTTTGACATCAATGAAGTATACTCGTATCGATAGGCAATCCTTTCTTTTCAGGAATGACGACACCTTTTTCATATTCAAAGCATTCTTTGGCAATTTCATTACTTAGGACAATCAAGGAAATCAGATTAGGAATAGCCATGAGACCGTTCATCGTATCGGAAAAATTCCATACGATTTCCAATGTCGTCGTAGCGCCGACGAACGTAATCAAACTGTATATAATACGATATGCCGTAATTACTTTACGATCAGGAATCAAGTATTCCAATGCTTTTTCGCCATAATATTCCCAGCCGAGGATCGTAGAGAATGCGAACAAGGTCAAACCGACTGCTACGATAAGACGACCTAATTCTCCGAATGTCGTGGAGAAAGCCAATATCGTAAGAGGAGCACCTGTAATAATTTTACCCGTTGTAGGATCTACCGTCCCCAACACACCAGATGTGGAAATAACCAAACCAGTCAACATACAAATGATAATCGTATCAAAGAATGTACCTGTCATATTGACGTAACCCTGACGAGACGGATGGTCTGTCTGTGCTGCTGCAGCCGCGATAGGTGCGGAACCGAGACCGGCTTCGTTTGAAAATACACCGCGGGCAACGCCCCAACGCATAGCCGTGAGCATGGAAGCTACAATAGTACCGCCGACGCCGCCGGCAACAGATTCAAATGAAAAAGCCATACTGAACATCGTAGATAACCCGGAAGGCAGGTTTTCGATATTATAAATAATGGCAATAACAGCGAATACAAAATAAAATACTGCCATAAACGGTACGACCAGACTGGAAACGCGTCCAATACTCGTGATGCCGTGAATAAAGATCCACAGAGACAATACCATGATAATGCCGCCTACCAACCAGGTCGGAATATCATAGCCTGTAAACAAAGCTGCCGAAATTGAATTGGCCTGAGTCATATTGCCAATGCCAAAGGAAGATGTAACAGCAAAGAATGCAAACAATCCGCCCAATATACGACCAATAGTTTTATTTTTAAATCCATTTTTCATAGCGTACATCGGACCGCCAGCCATTTCACCGATACTGTTCTGTTCACGGTATTTGACTGCCAGGACTGATTCGCCATACTTCGTTGAAAGACCGAAGCAAGCACTGATGAACATCCATACCAATGCGCCCGGACCGCCTAGTACCAGCGCTGTAGCAACCCCGACGATATTACCGGTACCAATGGTGGCCGCCAGAGCCGTCATCAATGACTGGAACGGCGAAATATCACCGGCATTATCAGCCTTTTTGCGAAATATCATGGTAATCGCATAATATAGATTAATCCAAGGTAAAAATTTAAGTCTGAATGTAAGAAAAACACCTGTCCCAACTAAAAAGAATAACATGACGGGACCCCACACAAAATTGTTAACTGCTGTCAATGCACTGGAAAAACTCATAATAAATCCCCCTTTAAGCAGTGCGTTTGGAATATACAAAATGATAAATGCGGGTCAGGCCTGTCCCTTTCAGAGAATATGTCATTAAAGTTCTCTGGTAAATTACATCATTCCACTGCTTATGGATAACAGTATAACAAATAGTCTTGTATTTGTAAACATAATTTTACGGATTATCTTAAAAAATATATGTAATGCTTGATTTTTTCTTATTTTAAAAATGATATTCCTGCATTTACATAAAATATTAAGTATACAAAATACAAAAAATTGCCACAGGACACAAAACCGATCCTGTGGCAATGATTATATTGCAAAAATGATAGAGAGTATACCGCTGAATAAACCTAAAAAAAGACGTTGTAAAGGAATCAATATATAGCCTAGAACAGGTGTCATAACCAAAGCAATGAGGATGATAAAGCTGTAACGCTGAATACTTTCCAACTTGTAAGCCATTTCATCAGGCAAAAAAGCCATAAGGACCTTTGAGCCATCCAAAGGCGGCAGGGGTATCATATTAAAAATAGCAAAATTGACGTTATATAAAACAATTAAATATAGCACCATATGCAACCCATAAGACAAATTTAGCCGCAACTTTACCATTAAAAATATAACAGATAAAGCAACGAATGCTGTAATCAGATTCGACACCGGACCTGCTAAAGCGACATATAAGGATCCTTTACGCCAATCACGAAAATTCCCAGGGTTAATCATGACCGGCTTAGCCCAACCAAACTGAACAAAAAACAACATCAATAAGCCAATAGGATCAATATGGGCAACGGGATTCAACGTCAACCGTCCCATCATTTCCGGTGTAGGGTCACCCATAGCCGCAGCCATGCGGGCATGAGCATATTCATGGATGACCATAGCCATCAGCAGGCCAGGAATCCCAGCAACTAGCTGAATTAGGCTGGTAGAAGAAAAATCAAACATAAAATCCTCCTGTCGTATCAGTGAATGTGTCCGGTCCCCATGTGTCCGGACCGAGTTTGCAAAAAGTAATATAAAGCACCAAGCATACCCGCATGGTTTTGCAATGCCGCCGCGACCACGCGGGTGTGCTGAAACACATACGGCAACAGTACTTCTCGTAAGGCAGCCGTAAGTCGCGGACATATATAATCCGCTTGAGCCATAATACCGCCGCCTACGACTATCAGCTCGGGATTGAATACATAACAAATATCAGCTATGCCAATGGCCAGGCGATGTATGAGGCAGTCCATCCCTTCGATAGCTATTTCATCTCCGTCACAGATCCATTGGAATACGCGTTTGCCGTCTATAGATTCAACAGCTAGGCCCTTGCGTTCTGCTATCATACGCAGTAATGCCGTAACAGATGCCTGTTCTTCCAACGTTCCTGGACCGCCAGTGAGCATATAACCAATCTCACCTGCGCTATTCGAAGCGCCGTGCCATAATTTTCCATTGGTAATAAGGCAGCCACCTATGCCAGTCCCCACAGTAAGGCAACATAAGGAAGACGCCCCGCGTCCAGCACCGAGCCAATACTCACCAAGTCCCGCTGCATTGACGTCATTTTCCACAGTACAGGGCAAGCCACAAGCTTCCTCTATTATATGCGCCAACTTAAGCCCTGTATATCCTGGGAAATGGTCCCCCGCATAGAGAATCTCGCCTGTCTGGCTATGGACGATGCCAGCTGTAGAAATGGCTATGCCTACTATATCATATTTGACCTGAAATGTCTGGACAATGCCGATCACTTTATGAATAATTTCTCCGGCACCTTGCACTGCTTCTGAAGGCATAGAACCCGTGTCAAACAACCTGCCCGTCTTATTGGCACATCCGTATTTGATAGCCGTGCCACCTATATCGATACATGCATACGTTCCCACGTCAGTTCTCCTCTCCTCAGGTGGCATCGCTCACGTAGCTACGATGCTGTGGCGGTATGGCGGCCCAATCCAACTGATTCACTGATATCCCCTGCGACATTGCCCAGGCAGCGGCCATTCCAGCAGCCTCGCCGATACTCATACAAGTTGGCTGTATTCGCATAGAGGCTTCTAAAATGAAACTGACAGAAATACACCGTCCAGCTACGATTAAATTTTCAATTTCCCGGGTCACCATACTTCGATAAGGAATTTCATAATACTCGCCAGGTTTTAAATATTCGCCTACTTTTTCACCGTGAGCATCTATATACCAAGCCGTGCGCACAACAGCATCGGCAAAACGACGACGATCATAGTAATCAGCCTCCGTCATGACGTATAGGCCACAGATACGAAACGATTCTCTTGCGCCCAGCATAGCCGCTTCCCTACTCACATAGGCTCTGGAAAAGCCCGGCAGATGACGAATCAAGTAACGACTAATGCGCCGGATCATAGCTCGACCATAGCGCACGCCTTCACTGTACGACCAGGCATCAACTGCACGGAAACGGACAGGTAGTTCAGGACAGTTCATGGACATGCATCCTGGCTTACCCGGTATGGTAAAAGCCTGGAAATATTCGGCGTCCTCTGCCGTCAGTTCCCCCGTCTCGATACCGCGTACAAAAAAAGGCTCCAACTTATACTGGATATCGCGATGGCGTGCCTGAGCAATTTCAAAATACGGTGGTCTCGTTTTGCACCACTCATCGTGAATACTCTGTATATATTCATATAAAGCTTCTAAATCTATACCACCCATTTCAAATCGAAAGCTCATGGGTTGATTGCAACCGGTCTTTTCATACCCTGCTTCGACAGGAACTCCGGCCAGTCGGGATAAAAGCGCATCGCCTGTAGCATCTATAAATACTTTCGACTGAACAGCTGCCAGCCCTTGTACGGTTTGCACGACTACAGCTTCCAGGACCGCCCCCGTTCGTATGACATCGACAAGCACACACTGATACAATACGCGCACGCCATATTCCGACAAAATTTCGTCATAAACATATGATAAGGTTTCCGGATTGGTCCAGCCGAAATCCGTCACTCCATCGGACATCTCAATGCCCTCGCGGCGCATCCGTTCCTTGACCAGACGGACGAATGCCGTGTCGCTGTACGGTGCAAACGTCGGCATGAACGGTTCTACCAGTCCCAGGGTCTGCATACCGCCCAAAGAAATTCCCCGCTCGATGACGAGCGTATCTAAGCCCTGACGACCAGCCGCGGCTGCGGCTGCCGTACCGGCTGTTCCACCGCCAAGGATACAGCAGGAAACGGACGCCAGCACAGGAATAGTCCTGCTTGCATATTGAATCATCATATTCTCCATCTTGTTTTCCTCATTTTGCGGCAACGATAACAATTGATTTATCCGCTGGTAATCCATCCAGCTCCATAGACAGAACGGAATCGACCTGTTCACGATTGACTAATCCAGACATATCGACCTGCTTTTCGCCCACATAGGCATACATAGACGGCAATTGTCCGCCTATAGTTCCATATTCCGTATGTAAATCTACAAATTCATCTAAGTCCCGCGATAAGTTTTGAATGCTGGTAACGAGGACGCCGCAGGCTTCACATCGCAACCGCACGATGCCCGTTCGGTCCAGAACGTATACATAATGACGCGTCACGGGAAATACACGGAGCCGTTTTCCCCGACAAACACCTTCAAAAATATGCCATGCATCGGTACTAGCTATTTCAGTAACCCCTGACACTGGCAGCTGCATTGCTTCCGCAGCTGCCTCCCGCAACGCTTTAACTGTCAACACTTTTTGTGCGGCATTGCGAGGTTTCATATCGGTAGCCCCCAGGGCTACAGCCCTTAATATATTAGCTTGCTTATCAAATTCTATGGAAATTTCTACAGTCGGTTCACTTGCTCCAGATTTCAATACCTGATCCATAGCCGCACGGCGAATAGACCTGATATCTTCCTCGGTTGGCTGGACGATAGTACGTTCAATTACTTCCCGCACCATAGCCAGAGCCACGCCAATCGTAGAAATGACAGGAGCGTTTTTAACGACACTCCAGCGGCAATGCATCCGTTCGCCTAAATAAGGCACTATGACACCTGCACTGCCCCCACCACCAGCCAGACATAGCACGGCTGGCGGTATGTGATAATCCCTGATTAAATTCTCGACGATTTTCTGGATTTGAGCCGCCGCGAAATCCAAGGCCTGACGGGCCGCACTCTCTGCTGTCGTACCTAAAGCCTGCCCCAAGGCCTGCCAGGCCTGACAAGCTGCTGCTACATCACCGGCAGCGTAATCCCCATCTGGAACATAACCCGCCACATTAGCAGCCCCGGCCAAGGTCAAGGCAACACTTCTGCCATCGGCACCCGTGACGACGGCAAATACGGCCTCATCACCCTGACAGGGTGCGATATAGGACAGGACCGGATTGATAACTGGTTCTGAGTATACTTCATAAGGCAGACCGGCAATGTGAGCACTACGCGGCCCTACGGATGAAATACGGCCCTGATCCACGCGGATCATGCTGCCACCAGCCACGCCCAGGGTACGCACATCCAGGGAATTCAAATACGTCTTGTGGCCGCCGACACTGGCATAGCGCACCATGACCTTACCATTGCGTACTGCCGATATATCCGTAGACGTGCCGCCGGCTTCCAGGAAAATACCATCAGAAAGCTTCTCATACATGAGTGCCCCAGCTACTCCGGCAGCAAGGCCTGACAGCATTGTCAGAATAGGACGTTGACGCACTTCGCGGACACCCATGACACCACCATCACAGCGCATAATCATCAATTGAGCCTTGATACCAGATTGTTGGACACACATTTCAGTCATGTGTGCCGTTTCCATCATTTTCGGGATGAGACTGCCATTGATGACGGCAGTACGCGTCCGCACGCGCAATCCATACAATTGAGAAATCTCATGGCCGCCCGTAGCGTATAAATCCATTTCCCGGGCCCGGGCCATGACAAATTCTTCATTTTCCGGGTGATCTACGCCAAATGCCTCCGTCGCCACGATGACTGCCGCCCCCTGGCGATGCATTTCCTCGATGTTCTGACAAATGGCAGCAGCCTGGGACGGCGCCCAATCAGTCCGCACAAATGTGTGAAACGTATGCAGCGATTTGCCTCTAGCCAGAGGTATATCGCCGACGCGGCTATCCTGCTCTACGCGCATCGCTTCAATACCGTACCCCATGGCCAATATGCCGACAGGTGCTACGTCGCCTTCCAATAGTGCGTTCGTAGCCTGCGTCGTTCCATGGGCGATGAAACTGATTTCCTGCGGCAAGACATGATGCACCTCTATAAGCCGCCGCAAGACAGTGATAATTCCCAGAGCAACCCCTTCAGCAGCAGCATGCGTCGTCGGAATCTTTTCACTGGCAATGATCTCGTACGTCGCATCATCGATAGCAACGGCATCGGTAAACGTACCACCCACATCGATACCTACCCTGACTTTTCTCACAGAGCGGCACCTCCTAGGAACGCACGACGGCGACATAACACAACATGAGGATACACATGGCCCACGTATAGGGCAGTGTCTTTTTCAGAATCAAGGCCGTATCCACATTGGCAAATCCACCAATCCACGTGTTGTGCGAATTCGTCGGATCCGAAGCCGCCTGGATGTACTGGACACCTAAGAAAGCGCCCGCCAATACAACCGGTGGAACCAGTTCCAGGGAAACGAGCAAGACGGCAATACCTGCTCCCATGCCAAACATATTCAGCGGACCGCGGTATAACGCCGCAGGAGCTGCCAAGCCGAAAAATGCCAGGAGAGCCCAGGGAGATTCCGGTATGATAGTCGTCAACAACGGCATCAAGATAGCCGAAACAGCCTGATTCATGACAACTGCCACGAGCATACCGATACCCATGAACAGAAACAATACGCCGGCAATATCCCGCAGTCCTTCAATAATCGAACCAGAAAATACCCTGACCAACTGTGAAGGCCCGGTTAGAACGACGGCATACAGCGAAGCCAGCAAAAAACCCGCTACAGCCGCAGCGACGGGATCGACCATGCCTGCTGAAGATTTCCCGAAACCCAGCGTATATTTAAAGACAAATACGGTTAACAAAGGAATCGCCGGGGCCAATAAAGCCGCTGCCGGCACGCTGCGGCGGCGCCGCAGCAATTCCGATTGCCGCACACCGTCTTCCCTGTCAGACTGAGGACGCAGAGATGTCACCATTTCCCGCAGCAAAATGGGAATAGCCAGAACCAGGCCCCATAACAAACCCAAAAATGAAGTCCCGCCGCCATCGTGAGCGGCAGGCCTTACGTTGCGATAAATAAAAATGACCGTAACTAATGCTGAAATACAAAAAGCCGGCAAATAGTACGATGCCGTCACTTCACCACCAAAAATCCCAATATATGTTCCATAATTAGCTGCATTCGCCAACAGCCCCGTCTGGAGACCGAATAAGACCAGTACACAGGACACTAATGGCGAAATGCCTGCCGACATCAGGATAGGAATGGCAATGGATCCGACCATGATGACAGCACCCAGGCCACTCATGCCCAAAAAGACAAATGTCGTGGCAGCCGTCATGGCCAGTGCAAGAGAACGGGGCCGGTCTCCGGCCAATTCTGCTGCTTTCTTGATAATCGTACCTGAAATACCCGTTTTCATAACCACGCGGGCAAACATGGCACCAAAAATGACGACAGCCATAGCACTTCCCAGTTTCATAGAACCAGCCAGCAGCACATCATCCAAATACACAACCAATGGCAGCTGCGCCACCAGGGCAATCCATGCCGCCATGAGGGGCAATGCGAGGATGGTCGGCAACAGGCGGACTGCCATCAAGGCTGCAAAGGCAAAAAAACCAATCAGCATCAAAGCACCGGCATAACTCATAATGCCTCCCAACGCTTCAACGCCGAGGAAAAGGTCGCTGTAATCAACTGAGGCCGCGTTATGGCTGAACCAACTATAGGCGCATACGCCCCTGCCGCCATGACGCGCACGATATCATCTGGCCCCTGAATACGTCCTTCAGCAAAAACTGGAACAGTACAATAGCGGGATAGTTCTTGAACGAGCTTCAAATCCGGTCCCGCAAGCTGCCGCGAATAGGGCGTATATCCAGACAATGTCGTCGATACAGCATCGACTCCGGCAGCAGCCGCTGCCATTCCCTCGGCATACGTAGAAATATCTGCTAATACAAGCCGCCCCGCTTCATGGATCCGCCGTATCAACAGAGACACGTCTACACCGCCCGGGCGGGGTCGAGCGGTCATATCCAAGGCCACCATGGCACAATCTGTAGACAGCAATTCCTCCACTTCGCGCAGCGTAGGCGTAATATAAATAGGCGAATCGTCATAATTGCGCTTGACAAGCCCGATGACCGGAAGTTGCGCAGCGTCACGGATTGCCCGTATATCTTCGGCACTTTGGGCCCTAATTGCCGCTGCACCTCCGATTTTGGCCGCCAACGCCATGCGGCCCATGATAAAAGAACTATGTAAAGGCTCATCTGATAAGGCCTGACAAGACACAATCAATTTACCCTTGATATCGGCTAACATGATTTACTCCCTCTTTTCCATAATCAGACTGCTATATTGTAACAAGAAGCAATTTCATCCATTATTGTATCACACTTTAACAGTACCTGGAATTCGAGACCATCAGTGAGTTATACATGGTGCGTCTCAAATACGGGAACGACGAATTTATGCAAGACGACACTGCCAGCCATGACGAACAGCATGACCGGAAATGTACTGCCCACAGGCGTTTCGATTTCCAGGAAAAAACGGTATAAGACGAATCCAGCACACCATAATATTAAATTGAGCCAATTCGTATGCCGCAGAGAATGATCCGTGTGTAAAATAAAATAATCCGTCAGCAATATAGCCGTCATCGGCGCGAATACCGAACCAATGAAATACAGAAAATCCTGGAACTGACTGGCTTCGGAAAATATTGCCAATATGACGCCGACGGCACAGGCAATCAGCGCCAATACTTTTTCAGATAATTGCGGGATAATAGTGCGGCTGCTCACACCGGCTGAAAAGACATCTAAGAAGGTCGTCGTCACCGTAGATAGCAATACGACTAAAATGCCTGCCAATCCCAAGCCCGCCTGCAGCATGATAGCCGCCATATCATCCTGACCAGTATACAACGCCGCGCCCATGCCGATGATGAACATCCAGCAACTAGCAATAAAATAAGCGCCGCAGCTAGCCACCGTGGCCATTTTCGGTTTTTGTGCCGTACGGGTGTAATCAGAAATCAAAGGCAGCCATGATAACGGCATGGCCACAGCCAATTCCACGGCAGAGCCAAAACTCATATCGCCGCTGGCAGCACCCATGGCACCTTGGAATGCGACGAAGCTCAAGACAAATGTCAAGATCAATAAAGCAGCTATGACGACGACATTTACCTTGCCCAGCGTATTGAGTCCCATGAGCACCCATAAGGCAATCAAGCCCCCTATAATGATGCTCCAAATGGTGATGCCCATACCTGCCAGGACATTTGCCGCTGCTGCCGCACTTGTGATCATGACCGCCGTCCAGCCAATCAATTGGATGACATTCAGACCGGCAAAAAACAAAGCGCCGCGCTGGCCAAAGGAAATGGCCACGGTCTGCATGGCGCTTTTTCCGGTCCGGCCGCCTATAAGCCCGGCAAAATACATCAATGTCCCGCCAATGATATGTCCTATAAATATGGCCAACAAGCCGCGGGCAAACCCTAATGGGGCAAATAACATGCCCGTAAGGATTTCGGCGATGGAAATTCCAGCACCGAACCATAATAGGGAGTTATCTAAAATGGAAGTTCTTGAAACGATCATCTCGCGTAGTCCTTTCTACAAAAAACGGAGAGCCAGCCCGCAGGCGCCCTCCGAAAACGTACAAGCATATACTCCTACGAAAATATTGTCTATCAGCAGCCGACTACATCACGCTGCCGGACAAATGGGCTACAGCCCCCATCACAGCAATCAATACGAGTACCAATATGCCACTCTTCTTCATCATGCATTACTCCCTTCCCTGGCATATAGTATATTACCACATAAAGCCGGCTCAAAGTCAATAGTTTTATAAAATTTGATTAAATAAATTCAATAGTCTTACCTACACCTATTTCACGTACTGGCAAGACCTGCGCCAAGGCCAATTTTGCTTGAAACCCTGTACAATGGCAGGGATACATTACCTGCGGAGCACAGCCGGCCAAATACTGTACAGTCTGTTCCAGCAAAGACGCCTCTGGCTTCAACAGATGGAAGCCGCCCACGACAGCAGCCAGTCGTTTTTCATGGCAAACCTGCTGGGCATAGGCAACGATATTACAGATGCCGGAATGGGAACAGCCTGTAATGATGACCAAGCCGTCGCGTGAACGATAGGCCAATGCCGAATCATCCAAAAGATAATCATCTTCCCATTGGCCCTTACGAAGCGTCTTGCCCAATGGGTGCTGCCCTTCAAAAGAATTGCTGCGGCGTATTTCACCCAAAAAGACCAGATTGTTCGTCAGCCATACAGGCTGCCGTCCCGTATGCAGCCGAAACGTGCGTCGCAGCCGATCCTCGGAAACCATGATGCCAATATCCTGACCATGAGCTTCTTTGGGAAGAAACGCATCGGGATGGGCATACAGTACAGGACGAGCTGACACTGGTTTGGGCCGGCCAGCCAAGACATAATGTTTCAACAATGTTTCCAAGCCCCACGTATGGTCATTATGGCCATGCGACAATATGACGCCATTCAAATTTGACAAATCGATTCCCATGCGGACAGCGTTATCCATGAAGATTCCCGAAAAGCCCGTGTCAAACAAAAATCTCTGGCCATCACATTCCAAAAAATAGCATGCACCAGGCTCCGCTAAATAGTAACGATCAATCAATGCATTATTATCTACCAGTACAGTCAGTAGCATATGCATCTCCCTCCAATCCCGACTTACGCTTTAGCAGGCAGAATAATGGTCTGGCTGCGCACGTCACTCAATTCGTACATCAGTTGGTCCGTAAGACCGCCCATCAAATGGAACAGCATGCCCGTATCTTCGGCATTACAATAAACGACATTGCGTTTGACATAGCCTGGGGCCTTCCCATAAGGACTGGTCAACATCCCTGTCTGCGAATTCCAATCCAAGGCCAGCTTCAATGCCGTCGCCACAGCTTCAGCCGGCACGTACGTCACATTATCTTTGCGCAGAGCCTTCATAGACAACAATGATCCATTTATTTTTAGGCCATAAGCCTTGGCGACATACGTAGGTTCGCCGTCAGAAGCATCTATCTTATCGGCAATTGCTTCATCACTTTCAAAATTATCGACGCCATAGCCAGACAAAGCCTTTCTGACAGTACCCACACTCAGCGGCTGCCAGCCATAGCCATCAGGATAAATGTAATATGAAATCGTGTGATCCGCATCGCGGTCAATGACGATACGATCATAATACACCTGGACAGGCGTACCTACAGAAACAAAATTATACAAATCTTCTACATTTTCTTCATACATGCGGACGCAGCCATTAGAAACGTAGCCGCCGATAGAACCGGGGCGGTTCGTCCCATGGATGCCGTAATTCCCATAAAACTGCATCCAGCGATATCCCAGCGGATTATCTTCCCCAGAATCAATCTTATTATCCATATTATCAGGATCTACCCAGACGGGATCCACGGCCTTGCTGAGGATGGAATAGTATCCTGTCGGCGTAGGCGTCGATACCTTACCTACTCCAACGGGATACATACGGATTTTCGTATCACCCTCATACAGTGTCAGGATACGGCTGGCCAAATTGAGCAATATCTTTTTTTCCATAACCTTCTTTACCGGTACGGGAGCTGTCTTATCCTTAGAACCAGCCGCACTCGTCGGATTCGCCTTATTATTTTCCTGCTGGAGCTGTATGGCAATGGATTTTTCCTTTGCCTGTTCCTGATTCAACGTAGTCAATCTGTCCTGCACGGTATTGGCTGCCATAGAGGAACCTGCCAATACAAGGGCCGCACACATACCCAGTACTAATTGTTTGAACATCGATACATCCTCATTCTTTCATAAGTATAGTTGATACTGCTTGGACATAGAAAATCAAGCATTTTGATTGATGCTGTTATAGTAGTCCACCTTGTCCGAATCCAGTCTGATATACGTAGTCCCATAGGAATACGGCCCTAATTCATACGGCGTAAACAGGACATTCACCGTGCCATTGCCGCTCAGGAAATAATCCGCCGGCACGCGCTTAACCGAATTTTTCCACGTATAATCTAATTTGCTGCCACCCAAGCTGTACAAATTATCGACGGCTTCCTGTTCCAATTGTTCCGGCGTAACCAAAAGAAAATTGGACAAAGGGATGCGTGCCCCCGTCTGTTTGCTGTAGACAATGCCATGTTCGACATGCATGCCATGAGCACCGCCAGAATAGCGATAATCCTGAATGATCAGTGAGACGAGTCCCCCATCTTCATAACAAACCTGGTACTTCATAGCGCCTTCCTTATACTGCATGCGGTCTACACCAGTTCTATCCAGCAAGACACCTTTTTCCATAGCGTCTTTGAATTGAGCTGCATAGGTATAGATATCATCATTGATAGATTGTGCTACCGCGGCGTCATCTACCTGGACATGAGGGTATTCTATGGTATAATGATTCCCTGATTCTTCCATCTTGTAAACCGTCGCCGATACGGGCAGTGAACAAACTACACAAAGTACCGTTATGCTAACCAGTTTCAGCCATCTTTTCATTCAATCAACTCCTATTGTCAATGATATTGCAGCCCAATCAGGCCGCTTACGATAAATTATCTTATAACAGTATGCCTAACTAAATAAAAAAAGTCAACATCTACAGCAAAATGCATAGTCAGAATCACGCCAAACTATGGTATAATATAAACCACGATACATAACATTTCATAATACGAACGTGACGGAGGAAGATAGAATGGTTGACACGACAGATTATCTCATTATCAGCGTACTTTTGATTGCCCTTGGTGCTTTTTTTTATGTTAGGTACCGCCGCAACATGTACTCTTTATTTGCCGCTTTATCCCAACAGAACTCAGATATGCGCAAAAAATACGCCCAGGACGTCATAAAAGACATACTGGCTAAGCAGGGTATTCCCGTCAAGAGCAGTCAGGAAACCGTCATCATTAACATGTGCACACTGGCTAATCTGCACGGTCTCGCCAAGATCAATAACTTCGAAACATTGAAGCATATCACCGATACGGCTGTCATATTATATTCACGGCCCGACATCGCCGGTGAAAAAGAAGCCCAAGTCAGCAAATGGCTCACGACGTACTATGAGCTGGAAGAGGAAGCTGACAAAGGTCTCTATGTCTGCACACTCCTGCACGAAGCCATAGCGGCCGATGCCACAATCCGCATCATCGAACAGGTACGCATCTGCCTGAAAGATCTGCGAGACCACAAAAATGACCGCGAATACATACGTATCGTTGAACAAGCAAAAGCCGCTTTAAATAACAATTGATATATCCAATGGAAAACACCTCCTTTCCCTTTGCGGGAAGGAGGTGTTTTGGATTATTACAACGCGTTTATGCGTTTATTTTTTGACCTTGACCCATACCGGGTTCGTGACGGCATAGTGCTTGCTGCCATCCATGGCAACAAAGTTGTACCACGTATCGTGGTCTGGTTTGACCGTCAGAGAATAATTGACCGGTTCCTTTGTCTTTTCATACGTCTTGGAATCGATTACTTTACCTTCGTTATAGACATCAATACGAGTCAAGCCATTGACAGCCTGGACTTTTGTCTGCATCGTATAAGCGCCGCCCACTGCTACCGACTGAGTCGTCCCAAACATCGTATTATCTGCCGGTGTGAAAATCGGGCCCATGGTTACGTACGCATGGCCTTCTTTCATGGCCTGGAGATAATTCCGCGATGTAGGTTTGCTATCGATATGCGCATACAAGCGAATGATGCCTGGATATAAACCAGAGGTTACATCGTGTTGGTCAGAACCAGCACTCAAATACTTCTTGACGCCTTTGTTCCAATAATTCATGGCATCATCCAAAGCACGTTTATCCATATTGGTTTTGTCGGCCAAATTCAACGTAGACTGTAATTCGAGGAAATCGAAATCTTCGCTGCCCTTATCACGACCGCCTTTGACACCATCCCGATTCTTAAAGAAACCATAATCGGTGTACGGATGGTTGACGACGACCAGTGCGCCCATATCATGGCCTTGTTTGATGATATCGCCCGGTGTCAGAGATGGCGAAATAGGAGCCTTAGAATAATCCACATTTAATATGCCCCAATGGCCCCAGCCTGGTGAAACTTCCAAACTCGGTATAAATGCTCGTTTTCCATTTTTGGCCAACGATGACATGGAACCATCGTTACCAACATTATCATGGTCGGATACGATGTTGAAATCAAGACCTGCCGCTACCTGCGCTTTATACAATTCGGCAATAGGAGTGGCGCCGTCGCCTTTATCGGAATGTTGATGATTATCATTGCCGTACCAGTGGTTTGCCGCCGGGTTGATCAGCGTCGGAATGACAAATTGATGCGTAAAGAGTTCGCCGCCTTTTAACGTCGTCGTCACTTCTGCTGGGACAGACGTGTAGTCTGCGCCATGATATACAGTAAATGTAACCGGCGTAGATGGAGCTGCTACGTCAAAATCAGCCCGATGCGTCTGGGGATCCGTGAAGAAAATCGTACCGCCCATGGTCTTTACAGCCGATTTGATACCGCCGACTTGTACCTTGAAATTGACCGGACGGCCTTTTTCATCGACAGCCGTCAAAGAAGTTTTGGCCCCTTGTTTTACAGCAAAATCGAGTTTTGTATCGCCATTGACTTTGACGTTCTGCACTTCAGACGGTGTTGCGCCTTTACTTTCTACATAAATCTGATATTCATCCTGAGGCAGCTGGACCTTGAATTTACCATTCTGGTCGGTAATCTGCCAAGCCAGCGGCTGCATGATGTCCTTCATAACTTTATCAGCGCCATGGGATTTGACAGTCTGCTTGTAGCCGCCATTCTTACTGATGATGACATAGGCATTGGGAAGCGGTTTGCCCTGGCTGTCCTTGACGATGCCTTCCACTATGCCGGACGGAATCGAAGGATCGCGCTGCAGCGCCCGTTCAAGGATCGGCGTCGTATCACCAGAATTGCTCACCAGGAGTTCGCCTGTATATACATAGGACTGGCCCGGTTCGATATCACGGTTAACATACAAGTCTTTATACCCACTGGAACCCTTGTACGCATTGGCTCCGTCTACTTGGACGGAAACGGCGTAGCTCTTGCTGTACGTAACGACATAATCGCCATATTTTTCGTTCACTTCCGGATCAGCACCGATGCGGATGCCCGTGACTTTCTTGTCAGGATAGTAACCAAACGGTCCAAACATGCTGGCTGCGAGCGTACTGATAGAATAGCCGCTGTTCATATTCTTGTACACGTCGTTGCCTTCCGGATTCGTTACGGTCGTCTTCATGTCGATATAATTTTTGCCATCTTCCAATGTGTATTCAGTGACGACCGACAGCGGTAATTTGTGACCTGCTGTCCAATAGCGGGTCTTAGCCGTAACAACGACCTTGTTATCCGATTTTGCATACGTAATATCACTGGCCGGTACCTGTAACAGGTTTTCATTATTAAATGATCCCGTAGCAGTCCAATAGTCATTCAGGAATTCTACATCATTGACTAAATCCGTACCGAATTTGCCATCTTTCATAACCGCTATATCAAGGATGCTGCCATTGGTCATATTCCAATAGTTGTTGGAGCCTACAGCAAAGGATGCAGCGATTTTATCATTATAAATCGTAAAATCGGATGCCTTGTTGGCCATGCCCTGATCAATGGGGGTCGGTCCTTGGACAACGCCTACAGCGGCCAGTGCCGACGCTGACAACATACCGGCAAATAATGCCGATGTGACGAACAGTTTGAGAAGTTTCTTTTTTCTAAAATGCATAGATAATTCTCCCTTCTGAAATTAATATTAATTCTTCATGCCTTGCGTATCCCATGAAGTTGTAATCCCTACTCGTATGTGTCCCAGAAGTCCACAAACATGGGTAGGTCAAGACCGGAGAGAAATCTTGACCTATACCTATGGCGATATGCCGATTATTCTTTTACTTCGTTGACGTGCGGGAGAATCAGTTCTACATCACTATGGGGACGCGGAATGACGTGGACAGAAATCAATTCACCAACGCGTTGTGCCGCTGCTGCACCAGCATCCGTAGCAGCTTTTACTGCGCCGACATCGCCGCGTACCATGACGGTAACGAGACCGCCGCCTACGAGGACCTTACCAATCAAATATACGTTTGCTGCTTTTACCATGGCATCAGCCGCTTCAATGGAACCTACCAAACCCTTCGTTTCGATTAATCCTAATGCTTCAGTTGTACTCATGTTATTTTCCTCCTAATGTAATGTTTTATTTTACGATAGTAATTCGTGAACCCGTTTTTAAATTCATGGCGTTTCCTTCTTCAGTATCGATGTGGCATTCCAGCGCTGACGTATCGTTCACCCGGATAACGACGTTATCGAGCATACCACCACGTGCACCATCGATACGGATAGATACGATTTGACCATCGGTCACACCAAACCGCCGGGCATCGTCCGGCAACATATGGATGTGCCGTTTGGCAATCATGACACCTCTCGGCAGATAGATGCTGCCACAAGGTCCAATCAATGTAATCCCTGGTGTATCTTCCATATCGCCGGACAATTTGAACGGCGCATTGACACCTAATTTGAAGCAGTCTGCCCGCAATATTTCTACTTGCGATTCTTTGCGGATGGGACCTAGGACACGGACCTTTTCAATTGCTCCTTTCGGTCCGGCTATAGTCAGCGTTTCCTTGCAGGCAAACTGTCCCGGCTGTGATATATCTTTGGCTTTCGTCATCTGATAATCTATGCCGAACAATGCATCCTGATCACTTTGTGAGAGATGTACATGCCGATTGGAAGTACCTACAGGTATCGTATCTGGCTGTACAGCTATCCTGCTTTCTTTAATGGCCTCGACGAGCAGGTCGACCAAAGCGTCATATTTACCCATTTAAAATTCACCTTTTTGTTTCAGCAGTTGCAGCACTTCATTGACGACGGACATGATTTGCGCATCATCGACGGACGCTGGGCTCATGCCTGCAGCGATGGGCATTTGTGCCGGCATCTGCGGCGTAATTTCCCGGATACCGTAAGCTACCCGTTTGATATTGATCAAATGCATGGGCGTGACGTTATCCGAAGTAGCGCTGCCGCCCCAGGTGCCGCAGCCCAGCGTAAAGGCTGGTGCCAGACCTGTACTGATACCGGTGCCGCCTTGCGTCGCCGGCGTATTGACTAGAATACGGAACACTGGTTTTTCTGAAAAACGACGGACGATTTCAGGATCTTCCGTATGCAGTGACATCGTATGCCCCAGACCGCAATTGTTCAGCAGGCGGATGCACAAATCACACGCTTCACTCCAATCGCGGACCGTGTAGAAGCCCAAGACGCTCGTCAGCTTTTCATAGGATAAAGGATAGCCTTCGCCGACACCGGTCTGCTCACCGATGAGGACCTGCGTCCCCGCCGGAATCGTAATACCCGCACTGGCAGCGATGACCTGCGGCGAACGACCGACGAATTTGGCATTCATGTCATGACCGTGAGAGAACAGTAATTGACACACTTTATCTGTTTCTTCTTTCGTCATGAAATAGCCGCCACGGCGCTTGAATTCTTCAATGACTTGACTGCGGTTGCATTCTTCGACGATGATCGATTGTTCCGAAGCACAAATCGTACCATAGTCAAATGTTTTGCTCACCATGATATCTTGGACAGATTTTGCAATATCAGCAGTCCGTTCAATATAGGACGGGCCATTGCCCGGTCCTACGCCTAAGGCCGGTTTGCCAGCACTATAAGCCGCTTTTACCATGCCGGAACCACCCGTGGCGATGATCATCTTGACTTCATCGCTATGCATCAGCTCGTTCGTAGCCGGCATAGACGGCTTGGTAATGCAGCCGATGGTATGGGCCGGAGCGCCAGCCGCTTCGGCAGCCTGAGCCATGAGGCGGGCAGCTTCAACGGTACATTTCAGCGCCGAGGGATGGGGTGAAAAAATAATCGTATTGCGAGCCTTGACGGCAATCATGGCATTATAGATCGTCGTCGATGTAGGATTCGTCGATGGAATGATTCCCATCAACACCCCTACTGGTTCGGCTATTTCGGTAATCCGGTTCGTCGTATCTTCCCGAATGACACCAGTCGTTTTCATAGGCTTGATATACTGGTATAAATCGGTAGAAGCGACCCTGTTCTTCATGACCTTGTCTTCCACCTTGCCGAACCCCGTTTCTTCAACGGCCATACGGGCCAGGGTTACAGCGTTTTCTTCAGCAGCCCGGACCATGCTCTGCAAAATCCTGTCGATTTGATCGGCGTTGAATTTTGTGAGTTGTTCTTGAGCCGCTTTGGCCTGACGGGCAAGGTTCCTGACATCTTGCACCGTTTGTAAATCATAATCAAAAGTATCCAATGAGATATTCCCCTTTCATTACCTTGTATCGTTACACCTTGGATTAGGCGGCAAAACCGCGTTCATCACGATGGTGGAGTACCGTAGTAATCGACGAGCAGCCGCAACAATGTCGCTTTATTCGCCCGTGACAATTCCCTGCCGGCTAGTTCCATGCCATCATATTCCCGGGATAGATGTCGCAATGCCCTTACAGGTATTTTCTTCAACACGGGAATGACTGCGTCCAGCCCGTGTACTGTAATCAACATGTCTACATCCGTTTTGGAAAATTCCAGCAACTGTTCTTTGGCGTATACAAGGTCTGGATTGTCTTGTTCCATTTGTCTTGTCGTTTCCTCATCTACCGGAGTTGGCATATGAGTCGATTCTGCCTCATCAGTCACCATTTCTGGTTCCGTTGAGTCGGGATTCTCCAGCGGCTGTTGTCCATCGCTGCCATCAGGACTGTCATCCCTATCCGGCCCGGCAGTCTTGTGCAGTTCCGCCATTTCGTCAGCCAGGATTGCCGTATCAATCTCACGATGCGGTCTGGGGATGACATGCTGCGAAATCAACAAGCTGTCGCCGATTTTAAGTACAGCGGCTGCCCCTGCTTCTACGGAAGCTTTTACGGCACCCACATCACCGGTGACGCAAACCGTAACCAGGCCTCCCCCTACCAGCGTCCGGCCCAACAATTCTACTTGAGCCGCCTTGAGCATGACATCGGCACATTCTATGGCAGGAAGCAGGCCTTTCGTCTCAATCAGACCGAGAGCATCCATGCATCATACCTCCTATTCTCATGCCATTTGATCAGCCCAGTCGGCGGGATAGGTCGTATAGAATAGTTTGACAAAACCTTCCGCCTGCCAGGTAACCCGAGACCCTTTAGGGATAAAAATGACATCCCCTTGAACGGCACGACGGGTAATTCCATTGATAGTCAATTGGAGACTGCCTGCGACTACGAAATCAATTTCCTCATAGCCGGTCAATTCCCATTCAAAACTAGACTGGTCAATCGTCAAAAACCCCGAACTCATGCGGGATTCTGTCTTGCTGATAACTTCACGATAAGCTACTTTCGTACCAGCTTTTCCCGTATCGAATTCTTCGAAGGTTACTGTATTGCCTTGCACGACCTTCAGGCCGCTTTGCGGATCCACGTCGGCCTGATACGGCGGTGCCGCAACAGATGATGCAAGCATTCCCTTGGCACATAGTACCTGTTTAACGATTTGATAGAGCAACTCTTTGTCGATGGTCTTGCCGCTTGCAGGTTTTCCTGTGGCCAAGCCAGATTGTCCTTGAGCAGTATCAGCAGTAACAAATGTGATTCCCTTTTCTCTGGCAAAATCTCTGGCAGCCGGCGTAATGAGTGTGTTATTGTCTACACAAAACTCATGCTGCCCCTTGGCTGCTGCTTGTTTAACGGCATCGACACTAATAAGATTCTTCAAATGATCACCTCCCCTGCTGCCTGTATCATGTATATCATATTAAAATAATGAATCCCAAAGTTTAGCTGCCGGCGATGGAATGACTTCGATATCGACCAGCAAGCCCCGTTCTTGCACCAAATGACGGCCTGCATCTATGGCGGCTTCTACAGCTGCTACATCACCGGTAAACGTAAAGAATGCCTTGCCGCCCAGGCCGCTGCCCAGTCGAAGTTCCAAGCCTTGTATATCCGCTGCCTTCAAAGCTGCATCAGCCGATAGGATCATGGACGCTAAGGAAAACGACTCCATGATGCCCAGTGCTTCCCGTCTGTCCGGCATCGTCGTCGACGCTATGGCTGGAAAGATGCCGGGGTGGACATTAGGTATGATGAAACTATCGATCAGGTATTCGCCTGCTGTTTCTTCTCCGGCACTAATCGAACTCTCTACAGCCGCTACATCGCCTTGTATGATGACGATATATTTGCCGGGACATACAGCCGTAGCAGTGACGGCCTCCACGTCAGCAGTCTTGATCATCCGATCGGCCGCATAGATGCCCCTGGCAATACTGCTCAGTTCAATCATGCCTATTGCGCTATACATATGACCCCACCTTTATCACAATATACTGATCTGTAATCTGTGTAACCGTACCATCCATACTAGCATGGACGGTGGCACCCAGACTGCCTTCCTTGATTTTGCCGATCATCTGCCCGGCCCGGACAACATCACCTGCCTGGACAAGGGGTTCGGCTGGCGCCCCGCTGTGTTGCTGCAAGGCAATACTTATACTGTTTGGCTGAAACCGTTCCTCAATCAAAGGTGCCGGCTGGTCAAAGGCAGTCAAGCACAACCTTGATATGAGTCGTTTACTGGGCACAAGCCGATAGGCCCGGGCAGAACGCGGTTCGTATACGACATCGGCCCGAGGCTGATACCGTAAGCCTTGTTCCCACAGCTTATCCTTACAAATTACATTGATAGACCGCGGGCTCAGCTGGGCTTGACAAGAAAACAATTCACATAAATTACATTGGCTGCACAGTTGGGCTGTCTGCATCTCCTGAATACCGTTAGGATTATATTTCATGGCCCGCATCAGTTTATGCGGCTGCAAATCATGTCCCAACAGATAACGAGGACACATATCGGTACACATGCGGCATTGTTCACACGCAGTACGCCCAATAATCCGGGCCTGTTCCGGCGTCGTGCTCTTTTTGCGGATCAAATAATGATCTTTTTTCAACATGATGAATCCTTTATGCTTTTTAGTGATATACCCATCAAAATTTCCCATGACCGATCCCATCATAGGACCGCCATCGATGACGCCGTATTCATTCAAATCTGTAACGCCGCTCAAGGCCAGGACGTCGCGGATGGGCACTCCTACAGGCACTTTCAATGTCTTGGGTTCCGGTATATCGCCGGTAATGGTGATATACGTTTCCGTAACAGCCCGTCCTTCTGCTGCACGAGCCACGTTGAGGGCCGTCTCAGCATTGATGACGACACACCCTACAGCCAGCGGAATGGCACATTCGGGAACGATGCGTCCGGTCAATTCATATACCAGGACCTGTTCGTCTCCGGCCGGATAAATATCTGGCAGCACACCTACTTCCATGTAATCACCTAAACCAGCAGCTGCAATAGCAGCGCGGAGGATTTCAATGGCCTCCTTATGCTTGCCTTTGATTCCGATAATGGCCTTGCCAGCCTGGACCTGCCGTCCGGCAGCAGCCAGACCCTGGATGATTTCCTGGGGATGGCGAGCCATCAATTGCTGGTCCACTCGCAACAGAGGTTCACATTCCGCTCCGTTCAGCAATATATATTCGGCCTGGGACCCTAGCTTGATATGTGTAGGGAAACCAGCTCCGCCGGCACCGATGACACCAGCGTCCCTGACCTGTTCCATTAAATCCAAATGTATCCACCTCCTGAAGAATTAGAACGTACACTCTTCATCGATTATCCCGATAATAGCGGCATCTATGGGAACCGAATCTGTATCAAACATCTTCCGTGCCGAACTGCCGAGACAAACGATGACCCGTTCTCCGATCCCTGCGTTGATTACATCAGCTGCAATGATCAGGCGCCCTGCTTCAATTCCACCCAGGACTTCAACTAACATGAATTTGAGTCCTACAAGAGAATCCGCTTTTCGTGTAGACCAAATACTATCTATAACTTTTGCCGCTATCATATGGTATCACCTGCCCGTTTTATGCTGCACACCTGTCGGATTCCTTGTATAGCCGCCTCGACCGATGCCGTATCGCCAAATATGGCGATCATAATCAGATTCTGCGGACAGCTTCCTTTGATATCCTCTACGACGACGCCAGCTGTTTTCTCTGCCACATCAGCGGCGACGACCATGTCGATGAGACGTCCCTGGACGAGGCCAACGGCATCGTATTCCGGTATTTCCGTCGTCACAGGAGATCCTTTGCGGCGAAAGAGTATATCCAGCGTCCCCTTAGAGGGGGATTTGATGATTCTGCATTCCATGGCTACCTCTCCTATCAGTCCGTTTCCTGTCTGCAATTCAGGGCGATTCCCAAAGGCGTTACGAACATCGGATTTTGCGGCTTGAACGTAGGTAATCCGGTCCGCTTGGCAATCACCTTTTCAATGCCTTGTAAACAGCACGTGCCGCCGACGAGATAGATTTCCTTCACATCGTAGTCTTTGATGTGGCGGTTGATGATGGACGATACCTTTTCAATGACCGGCTGCAGGACAGGCAGCAATTCCCTGTGATTTTTAGGATTACGTTTATATTCTTCAGCTTCATCAAAGGGCATCTTATAGGCTCCCGATACGACCAAAGAAAAATGTGTCCCTCCTGTAGGTTCATCAGCCACATAGACCACTTTGCCAGACTCAAATATGGCGATGCCCGTCGTGCCGCCGCCGATATCCACGATGGCTCCATCCTTGATATCGAGTACGGCATTAGCTGCCGTCGGTTCATCGAGAAGGTTTGTCACTTCAAAACCAGCGCCTTCCACGACATGGCGTATAGCCCCTGAATCCAAGTCAAACGTGCCGGGCGGCAAAGCCGCTGCTGCATAGATAAGTTCTGTGCCGAGTTTCTGTTCCAACTCTTCTTTCATGTCCCGCACGATCCGTATGGCGCCTAAATAATCGACGACCATTCCATCTTTGACGACATTGGCAAACCGGTACGCTCCGGCAACGGGCTTGAAATGATCGTCCAGGACGGCGACGACGATGTACGCCGTACCTAGGTCCACGCCGGTATAATATACTGAAGATGGTTTTATAATCGGTTGTTTTACGACATTTTCAAATTCTGTAATCAGATTGTCACAATACGTAAAGGTTGAATTTACGTTTTCCATATCTGTCCTCCCATACATTTTCCTGTCATGATACAAAGGATATCAGCCAGTCCCTGCAGTACACTGCATAACCCGTCACACCAGATTATGGCTGCGTCACCTTGGCTTTGAATATCCCAGACCAGTGGTTCTATATCGCGGACAGCCGTGCGCAGATAATTCAAAAAAACAACTTCCGTTCCCTTGCTTCCGTCACCATCGAGCCATAGGGCGTTCTCATCCTGTCCGGCTGCATCGGCCCGATTGCGCAATTCCGATGCAGAACAACCCCAAAACTGGACAGGTGCCGGTTCTTTCTGCTCCTTACAGGCATTACGGGCATTGCGGAGATATTTTCCCAACGCGATGACATTTTCCGCTAAGATAATATTTCCTGCCCGGGACAGATTCGCTGCCATCATTAGAAATAATGATTCCGTATGCTCCATTCTCCGGAACAACTTTTTTGTGCGCCATTCAGGCTGAACAGCATCCGTCCCTTCTTGCTGGGCCGTCCCTTGTGGTGATTTAACCTTGGGTCTCCTCACGCCAGCTTCAAATGGAATGCGGCGATCCGTCAGGAACTGCCGCGCCCCTGGCGTCAGTTTTGTTTCCTTAGACAAGGTATACTCGACAAAAGGTTCTTTTTTATACAAGTCCCGCAATTCCATTTCGGTTATGAATCTCAATGTATCACCTCCTCCCGGAAGGTTTATAAAATATATCGTCATAAGCGACGTCATTCACCGTTTTAGGTATTCTTCCAGTGCTGCCAGGCCATCCCCATTTTTGAATGAAATGCTGAAATATGGATCAGCTGCACCGATACGCTCTAATTGCCGTACACATTTCGAATGATTTTCTCGGTTCAGATCTTGTTTCGTAATAACTCCGATAACGGGACACATAAATATTTTTGCGAATCCCGGTGAGTACACTTCCTGCGGCTTCGACTGATCGACTAAGACCAATACATGGGATGCCGTCTGCGCCGTCGCGATGAGGTACTTGTACATCATCGTATTTTCCAGGTAGGACCCGGGCGTATCGATGGTCCGGCTGCCATATATGACATCTTGGGTCTTTTTCAACGGTCGCTGTGCCCGGTTCAAAAAATTGGCTAGCGTCGATTTCCCCGATTGGCTTGGACCGATGATCATGATCCGTTTCCTCATGTCCGTGTAATCATCGCCGGAGTAAACCCGAGCAACGTCTCCAGTGTATGATTGATAGCCGTCATGGCCGCTTCCACGCTGGCAACATCGCCGGTGATGACCAGAGAACCGGTAAATCGATCGAGGAAGCCGATTTCTACATCAGACGCTTTCGTAGCGATGTCAGCAGCGATAATTGCCGTTTCACAAGGCGTCAATGTAGCAATGCCGATGGCACCACTCTCTTCAATTCCCAGCCTTTCGTATATATCCGGTACAGGCGAAGCGATGATATGCGCCAGTGTAACCTGCTTGCCCGGAACATATTCCTGGATGATGCGCGTCTTATTTTCAAATTCACCAGCAACTGTCATCTGCTCACCTCCCCTATGCCATCAATGGCGGATAATCTTGGCTTCAAGGCCGCAATCAGCAATCCAGCCTTCGATGCGATCTAAGTCTGCATCGGACAAGGACAAGTCTTCGGTAATAGAATATTCTTTGTCCAACTGCTTGTATTTATTGATGCCCAGCTTATGATATGGCAGAAGATCCACACCCTGGAAATTCTTTTTATGGCGGAACGGTTGCAGGAAATCCATAGCACCGCGGATATCTGCTTCATCCGTATTCAAATTTTTGATAAGGGGCATGCGCACCTTCACTTGATACCCGCGTTGGATCAATGCCGTCAGATTTTCCAGGATCCGTTCATTGCGGACGCCTGTCAAAGAATAATGCTTCTCCGGGTCAATTTGTTTTATGTCGAACAGGAACAGATCATTGAACTTGGCAATCTGCAACAGTGAATCGAGCCTGACATAGCCACAGGTTTCAATAGCGGTATGGATACCGGCCATCTTACATTCCATGAGCAAATTGACTGCAAATTCCGGCTGCATCGTGACTTCACCGCCGCTGAGCGTGATGCCGCCGCCGGAATTCCGGTAAAAAGCATCATCCTGCAACACCACATTGAGGACCTCTGAGATCGTCATATCCTTGCCGACTACAGATAAGGCCTGTTTGGGACAGATATCTTCGCAGGCATGACAGCCTTTGCAGTCTATGTCCCGGTGCAGCTTGTGCCGCGGTGACGCACCAGCCGCCTCCTCCAAGTAATGAATATGGACAGGACATACGCTGACGCATTGGCCACAATGGATGCAAATCTCTTCCTGGAACATGACCTGATATTTCCGCTCCAAGCCTTCCGGATTCGAACACCAGCGGCAGCGTAGCGGGCAGCCTTTAAAAAATACGAGCGTCCGTATACCTGGGCCATCATATATCGAATATTTTTGTATATTGAATATGCGTGCCTTTCGTTCCAGCATGCAACTAGTTTTACTGCCCATAGCAACCGTCCTTACTGTATCTGACTAACAAAGCTAAGCGTTTTTCCAGCTTTTTGGCAAATATTTCTTCAATAATTTACGGCCTTCGTCATTGATTTTGTAATAAATGACCAATTGTCCGGCATCATCGAGCAACACTTCATCGTCATCGATGATAAAATTTGCCTTCATATCCATGAGATGTTCCGTAATGACGCTTTTCTTAAAATATTTTTCCCGGCCATACTCGTCCTTCAAAGCGATAAGGAAATCATCGGCACAGGCCGTTTCCACTGTGGACAAGTAATGCAGGATACGAAACTTGATTGGTAATAAGTTATCCATATTCAGGCCACCTCCGTCTTATGGAAAAATTCCTTCGGATTGATGGCGACCAGCGTAGCACCGCACAAGACACACAAGCTGCCGGCAACGAGATTCTGCGTCAATTCCTGACCAAGGAAAATCGCTGAGAAAATGACGCCCCACATGACAAAGGTGCCATTGAGAGCCATCCCTTTGGCTACACCGCATTTGCTGTTCGCCATATACCAGGCCAGATAGGAAACACCAGCAGCCAGAGCGGCGATGGCAAATGTAGCGAACGTAGCCGGCAATACGATGATTTCGGACAACACGGCCCAACCGCCGACTACGGGCAGGATGAAAATGGCCATGCACAAGCCTGACGTAAGTTCGCGGATATTAATGGCAATCTTGGGATCTATCATGGACATGCCGAATACGGCCAAGACTGCTTCCGACCCCCAGCCCAGCGCGGCCAGCGATGCAAAGAATATACCGAGGTAGAAATTGGCAGAATTATCGCCTTCCGGTGGAACATAGGAAATAATGATAGCACCAACGACCGATAAAAGCATACCGGCCCAAACACGGGGCAATATCTGCTGTTTCAAAAAGATTCGAGACAAAATCGCGCCGACGAGCGGATATAGCGCAGTAATCGTCAAAGCATAAGCTGGGCCTGCCATAGAAATCCCCAGCAGGTAGCCGCTGTTGGCAATAGGACCGCCCATGAGAGCGGCAATACATACCATCAGGCCTGGCATTGTCTTGAGGCTCCGGAATATTTCTTTCAAGCGACCAGCTGACATGTTATACAGCAGCAGCCAGAGACCTGCACAGGTATCGTTGATGCAAGCCGCCGCCAAAGGAATGGCATACAGTGCCGCATCGCCGCTTAAAACAGGGACCAATGTCAGGGCAAACCCCAGCAGTACATTGTTAGCACCCCAGGTACAGCCGCTGAACAATCCTGTCAATACCCCTTTTTTTTCAAAATTGGCATCCATTTGCCGTTTCATGGCAAAGGCTGATCGATTCACAATATCATTCATACGTACCGCAATCCTTTCTTGGACTATCACGCCGTTTCTGTCCTGCCGCAGTTATCACATACGGCAGGACAAAGCGGCTATAGATAATTAGGGTTTCACGTACCTTGAAAGCTTAAAAATGATCAAGCATGGTCCGGCTGATAATTTCATCCTGTACTTCTTTGCACAATTCGACGAAATATGCACTGTAACCGGCTACCCGAATAATCAAATCGCGGTATTTATCGGGTTCGAGCTGAGCTCGTTTCAAAACTTCGTTGTCGACATAGCTGAACTGCATCTGCCCATTGCCCAAGATAGAGGCGGTCCGCAACAGATTGATCAAACCATTTTCACCTTCCGGCGTTTCCAAAATGCCTCGCAGCAACTTGAAGTTGTGGACCATACCGATGGTCATGGATTCACAGCTCAACTTGCTGACTGATTTGATGATAGCTGTCGGCCCCATCTTATCAGCACCCTGCGTAGGACTGATACCGTCAGATAACGGCGACCAGGCCAGGCGGCCATTAGCCGAAGCTCCAGTCAGTTCACCGATAGGCGTGTTGTTAGAAATGGATAACGTACCATGGCTGAATTTGGCAAATAACATGTCAAATTCATTGTGTTTAGCTTCCGTCCAATTGACGATATCTTCGGCGATAAAATCGACATAGTCATCATCGTTGCCATATTTTGGAGCATTCAGGCAATCCGTACGCACTTGTTCAAAACCGACGAAATTGGCATCAAGGGCTTCCTTAATTTGCCGCAGCGAATATTTTTTATCCTCAAAGACCAGTTTTTTAATGGCTGCCATAGAATCAGCATACGTTCCCAATCCGGAAAACACCAATCCGGGACCGCTGTTGACCAGTGCCCCGCCCTGGGTAACATCGAGGCCTTTTTCCATACATCCTTCGACCAACATAGACATGAACGGTTTCGGTGCCAGTTCCCGATGAACGCGCTGGCTGATGACCGTACCGATAGCGGATAATTTGATGATGTATTCTATTTGCTTCTTACACGCTGCATCAAATTCCTCATAGGTACGGAAATTTTCGATTTCACCCGTATCGAGACCCTGCTGCGAGCCATGCCATTTCATGAAACCGCGGTTCAGAACGAATTCGATGGCAATGGGCCATTGCGTATATCCCGTTGAAGTCCACTGATAAATGCGGCCTGATTTTTGCGGTTCGACGCAGCCCATGATGCAGTAATCCCGGGAATCCTCAATGGAAAATCCCTTGGCCAGCATCATCTTGATATGGGTATCGTCAAAATGACAAGCAGGGAATCCGATACCTGCTTTAACCACATCGACGATCTTCTTCATATATTTCTGCGGTGATTTATTGTGGATACGGCATGCCAGCGAAGGCTGGTACATCTTGATAAACCGGACGGCATCCATGATCAGATATGTCAAATCATTGCAGGCATCGCCACCAGTCCGCTTCTGCCCGCCAATGGTACAATTAATGAATGGCTGGTAGCCGGCAAAATATTTTGCTGCCGCTTCACTGGACAACCACATGACTTCCGAACATTTGATGATGAAGCAGCATAGTAATTCAAACGCTTGCCGTTTCGATAACCGACCCGATTCCATATCGGCTTTGAACATAGGATAGATATATTGGTCGAGTCGTCCCAGGGATATACCGGTCTGGTTTTCTGCTACGACGAACAGGGACTGCAGCGTCCATACGGATTGGAGTGCTTCCTGAAACGTCTGAGGAGGATTGGCCGGTACATGGGCCATGATGTCTGCCAGGCGGTACAATTCCTGCTTGCGCTGGGGATCATATTCCTGATCTGCCATCTGCCGAGCATAATCAGATAATCTGCGGCTGTATGCCAGCACACCATCGCAGACATCGATTTCTGCCTTGTAATAGTATATCTTATCGATATCAGCCGGTTTATCCATGGACAAACCTTGTAATTTCTCTACTGCTTCCTGACGGACGCCGTTAATGCCTTTCGTAACCAGGATGACATCGTAGCCAGGACAGGTATCACCGCCACCATTGACCTGATGATACGATAAATCACTTACAAATGCTTCACCGGAGAAAGACCAGACACCGGCTTCTTCGTATTGCTGCTGACACACTTCATCAAGACTGCGCCCTTCCCAATAAGGGAAAATATCATTGCGCAGTATGCGTTTATCTTCTTCACTGATTTGGAACGGATCTTGTGCCCTTGTAGCCATCGTATCGAGTTCATCGCGGATCCAGCGCCAAGCTATTTCCGGCGACACAGAACCTGCCCGGGGCCGTCCGCAGGGATGTCCAATTATCAGTTCATCCGGTTGAATCAGAAGAGGCGCCGTTTCGCAGGCTTTCTTAAAACATTTGGCCCGTAACATGACCCGTGGAAGTCCATAATTTTCTTTAAAAACCTGCGTCGTTGTCATCGCTCGATAGATACTGACGCTTGGTTTTACTTTCAAGTATGCCGCTTTTAACCGTTCCAGCCGCGGCGTCAATCCCGTAATTTCTTCATCCTGACCGGAAAATGGCATGGCTGCCTGGGTCTGAGCCATACCGCCCCGACCCAGTTGTTGTGAAATACCTTGGAACAACTTCAATACGGCCGCTTTTTCTTCGCTAGATAAATTTCTTGTAGCATCGGCAAATTTATTCGAGAATTCGCTATTATCCAATTGTTTACCCTCACTTTCTGAATTGTATTAATATGATTTTTGATACATCGCTATGATATCCTCTTTTGAAGGTTTCCGGGGATTGGTCGGTGTGCATCGATCTGCCAGAGCCAATGCCGCCATCTTATCCAAAGCTGCTTCGAACTGCTGCGGATCCACGCCGGCAGAGCGGATATGGTCAGGGATACCAATGGACCGCTTGAGAGATTGCACGGCCTGCAGGAAATTGACATTTCCTTCCCGTACCGTCCGGGCCGGAAGACCGAGTACCGCCGCCAGGCTGGCATATTTCACTGCTGCTGTCGTATCGTACCGTCCCGGTGTCCCGGCGTTGTATTCGAGGACACTCGTCAATATCAGACCATTGGACCGGCCATGGGATAAATGGAACGTAGCACCTAACGCATGAGCCAGGCTGTGATTTATACCCAGATTCGTATTGGTAAATGCCATGCCTGCCAGGCACGACGCCCGCTGGATCCGTTCACGAGCCAGCTTATTGTCGGCATTGCGATATAATTCTTCCAAATTTTGAAATATAATCTGGACAGCTTTTTCTGCCAGCGCATCGGCGCAATCAGTAGACTCCGTCGAAACATACGCTTCAATGGCATGGACCAGTGCATCTATGCCCGTATCAGCGATTACCTGCGGCGGCACGTGGCGGATACACGTTGAATCGAGGATGGCAATGTCGGGCGCCATGAGGTCATCAATCAAGGCCACTTTGCTGCCATTGACGGTAATCACTGAAAAATCAGTAACCTCTGAACCGGTGCCGCTCGTCGTCGGAATAGCGATAAACAATGGCTTGTGGAACGGTTTTCCAGCAGCCAGCATAGCCTTTTTCAGGAAGTACAACATCGCCTTGACCGTGTCCATAGCGGAGCCGCCGCCCAGTGCAATAATCGTATCGGCTTCTGTCGCCATGTACTTTTCCAATGCCATCGTCACTGCCAGTACATCTGGCTCCGGTTTGACATCCGTAAACACTTCGTATCGGATTTGAGCTGATTCCAAATAATCTACTGCTTTTTGCAAATATCCCAACTTATCCATGATGGCATCAGATAAGATGAACGCACAGGAACCGCGAATTTCTTTCAAAAATTCCATGGAACCTTCATTAAAATAAATTTTAGGCTTGATTGAAAATTTCTTCATGGGACTCCACCTTAATAAATTCCTTCTCGATTGAGCTGATTGACAATCGTTTCTACGATACGTCCCACATCGGCTTCGGTCACGGCCATGCCAGCGGCTGCACCGATAGCGTCGGTCTGCAGCGCCGCCAAGGGCTGACCGGAGACAGCTCTCACGACATCATCGATTTTGCGGACACCATAGCCCACCTTGCGGATATTGATTAAATTGAGCGGTGAGACATTATCTGACGTAATCGTACCGCCGGCAGCACCACATCCCAAGGTAAAGGCAGGAAACAGATTCGTCGTCGCCCCGATGCCGCCCAAGGTAGCCGGCGTATTGACGAGCATACGGGAAACCGGCTTTTTCAGGGCGAACTGTCGTATGACCGATTCGTCCTGCGAATGGATGACCAAGGTATTACCCAGTCCTTCATTGAACAATAGCTCAATACATTTTTCACAAGCATTCATCCAATCCCGTTCTACATAAAAGGCCAAGACCGGACATAATTTTTCTCTGGCATAGGGATTGGACGGCGCTACATACTTTTGTTCCGAAATCAGGACAACAGTATTTTCCGGAACAGCAATTCCTGCAGTATACGCAATTTCCACTGCACTGCGGCCGACATATTCGTCAACAGGAGTACCATCGATGTTGAATAAAGCCTTCCCCAACCGTTCCGATTCTTCATCAGTCATGAAATAAGCGCCGTTCTTTTTCAGTTCCTGCCTCACGTCTTCCGCTATGCAGCCTTCTGCGACAATAGATTGCTCTGATGCGGCTACGATGCCGTTGTCAAAGGACCGGCTCAATACGATATCATGGACTGCCTTGGGAATCACCGCCGACTGTTCGATAAATGCAGGACCATTGCCTGGTCCGCCGTAAATGGCCGGTTTTCCTGACGTACGCACGGCCTGGAGCCATTTGGGAACACCCGTGATCAGGATCAGGGATGTATCATGATGATTGATCAGCTCCTGTGTACCGCTGGCCGTGACCGTCCGCAAATAGGAAACAGCACCTTCAGGCAAACCATGTTCTTCACCGGCTTGAATCAGCATATCCAATACGGCAGCTATGGTCTTAGCAGCCCGTGGATGAGGTGAAAACACGATGGCATTTCCGGATTTGATGGCGATGAGCGTCTTATATATCGTAGTCGATGCCGGACTTGTCGCTGGCGGCAGAGCTGCTATAACACCGACGGGAATACCGATATCCATCGTTTTTTTCAATGTATCTTCAGCAATGACGCCGACGACCTTCATACCTTTTAGACGCTGACATAAGAACCGGCTGGCAAAAATATTCTTGACATATTTATCTTTCCATTTTCCAAAACCTGTTTCTTCCACCGACATGACCGCAAGCTCTTTGGCATGGCTAAACACTGCTTCGGCCATCGCTTCGACAATGGCATCCAATTTTTCTTGGGAAAAGGCTGCCAGGAGACGCTGTGCTTCCCGGCCGTTCTCAACGAGAATCCGGGCCTCTTGTATCGAAAACAGGTCATAATCGATTCTATTCATGCTAATCTCCTTACTTGTTCAGTTGAACCACACTACCAATCCAGCACATATTTCGAGACTATCTTCTCTACATCGGGATGAGGTCTGGCAATGACGACAGAACTGTAAATCGGCCCTACCTGTTCCGCTTTGGCTACGCCTGCAGCCACAGCCGTCTTCACGGCGCCTACATCGCCGCGTACGACGACAGAAATCAGGCCGGATGCTGTATTTTCATATCCTACCAGCTCTACATCAGCGGCCTTACACATGGCATCGGCTGCTTCTAGTACGGAAACCAGTCCGTATGTTTCAATAAATCCTAATGCATCGTTCCTATTCTCCACATGAACCACCTTCCACCGCTGTCTTAGTTATTGATCATCTATATCATGGACCGAAACAATCGTGCCGACCCGGCTAACCGGGCGAGGCATGACATTATGAGCCGTAAGCTCACCGATACTCGCCGCAGCCTCTGCTCCTTTTTCAACGGCAGAACGGACAGCAGCTACGTCGCCTTTCACTAAAATCGTAACCAGTCCGGAACCCACGTTTTCGTAAGAAACCAGGACGACATCCGCAGCTTTGCACATGACATCTGCCGCATAAATCGCTGGAACCATTCCCCTCGTTTCAACGAGACCCAGCGCCTCCTCCCCATAATATTTCATAGAAATCAGCTCCTTTTAGGTAAAATACCCAATATAAATGATTGTATGAATACTTTTCAACCATCATACGTCATGTCTTAATACCAAACAGACATACGTCAAATGTCATTTACTTCTTATATAATTTTATCATGTGGGAAATCTCTTTTATTGAAATATCAGGAGTGAAATATGGGATTTTTGTAACTTTTTCAACGGAAAATTTGGACTATTATGATTTTTTGTTAAAATTGATATGTATTAAAAGAATGTTCATTGAATTCTGGCATATTTCGGTATAGACTAAAATAAAGAAAATGGTATAATGCTGTTTTATAATCCAAGAATTGAAGAGGACTCTATGAAACAAAAACAAAACAACATTCCAGAAAAACTACTAAAAAATGTAAAAGTCATCCAAAAATTCAGTGGTTTGTTATCTTTGTCACGAATATCCATGCAAATAGCTTCCCTCGAAGGCACTATCATCATGGAGCTAAATCCACCGCCTGACTTTTGTAAATACATCTGTCAGCCCGATGAGATGAAATTGTGTTCTGATTTTCAGAACCGCTTTGATCCAGACGTGGCAGTCCAGTTCACCTGCCACTGCGGCTTGAAAAATATCATTGTTCCCGTCAAGACAGATAATCAGCCTATGGCCTATTTGATCGGCGGCCAGGTGTATACCGCGTCCAGTACATATCAAAAATATCTCATCAACGTGGATATGTTCGCTCAGCAAAAACATCTGCTTCCTGAAATCGTGGCCAAAGCCATTGCCAGGATAAAAAGCCTCGAGGAAAATGAATTTGAAGTCCACAGCCAGGTTATCAACCATATCGCCAAGAATATCGCCGATACGATTGACGATACGGATACAGCCATAACGCGCCTGTCCCTGGAAAAAGAATTATTGGAGCGAAAAATCATCGACTTGGAAGCCAAAAACATGTCCCTCGTCGTCAATCCTCATTTTTTGTTCAATACGTTGAATACGATTGCCCGCATCGCTTACTTTGAAAAGTCCCATAAAACAGAAGAACTGATTTACTGTCTGTCTGACCTGCTGCGTTATAATCTGAAGCAGGATATGGAGCTGCATACCATCGGTGCAGAAATCGAAAATATCAAAAAATATCTCTATATTCAAAAAATACGTTTCAAAAACCGGCTGCAATATGAAATCGACGTCCCTGAAGACGTCAATAAATACCGCATCCCCAACATGATCATCCAACCCATCGTGGAAAATTCACTTATCCATGGGATCACACCAAAGCGCGATGGCGGCACCATACAGATAACGGCAGAAGCGACAGAACAGTTCATCACTATTTCTGTATGTGACAATGGTTATGGATTTCCTCCAGAAGTATTGCAATTATTGAAAGACCCATCCAGCATTACCAAAGAAAATAGTAAAAAGATTGGTATCGGCCTATGCAGTGCCGATAACCGTCTAAAACATTTTTTCGGCGAAAAATATGGTATCACTATCGTAAAATCTGATTATAGCGGCAGTACCGTAGCCATTACTATTCCAACGAAATATACCGTGAGGAGATAGCTATGATGACAATCCTAATTGTAGAAGATGAACTGCTGGAGCTGGAATTTTTGCAGTCCATCGTCCGAGAAGAGATACAAGAGGATGGGAGCATCATTACCTGCAGTACAGGTACCCAGGCCATCGAACTGGCCCGTAAGTACTCACCTGATATTATCCTTCTAGATGTATGGCTCCCTGAAATCGACGGTATCCAGGCATTACAAGAAATAATCCAATTTTTGCCCAATGTCACGACCATGATTTTATCTGCCTGTTCTGATTTTGCCTATGCCCAAAAGGCTATCCGTCTACACGTACAAGAATATCTGCTCAAACCTATCCGGCCGGACGAATTTCGACAGGCCTTCCGAAAATTACTGAATACGGCCTGCCCTGTGGCACCATCAGCACTTGACGCATCAACAGAAAAATTACGTCAACCTGCCCTCACACAAAAATCAGAATATACGGATGTCATAGAAAAGACGTTGAAATATATCCAGGAAAACTTCAATCAAAAACTTTCCTTGAAAGATGTTTCGACGTATGTATTCATGAATCCCCAATATGTCAGCCGCATCTTCAAAAAAGAAGTCGGCATGAACTGCATCGATTACATCAACAAACTAAAAATAGAATACGCCTGCAAATTGTTGAAGACGACGAATCTACCGGCATATCAAATCGCCTTGGAATGCGGTTTTTCCGATCAGTCCTATTTTAACCGCGTTTTCACCAATCAAATGGGCATCACACCTAAAACCTACCGTCGAAAATATCATGGCGAAAGTGACGGTACGGAACAATCAGTAAAAGAAACATGATGACAAACCATTAAGATAAAACTACAGGGAGATTTATATGAAAATAGAAGAATTGATACAGCAAACGCTGCAACAAGTATTCCATGACGATGCCATCGTCTTTGACAAGTCGCGCTTTGCCGGCGGCCTTACGAATTACAACTACATCATGACAATACATGGCTGTGACTATGTCGTGCGCCAGCCTGGCGGCTTGACCGAGCAGATGATCGACCGCAAAGCTGAACAAGTAAACAATGAGTTGACATCGGAATTTGGCATAAATTGTGATTGTATTTTTTTCGATGCTGCCAGCGGCATAAAAATCAGCGTTTATGTACCAAATAGTAAAAATATGGCTCAGGCTGGACCGGATACGCCGGAGCACCTCCGTATCGTATCCAGCCTGATGAAACAAGTCCATGCCATGCCGGAACCATTATCAAACCATTTCGACTGGTTTACAGAATTGACAAAATACGAACACCTGATACGGAAGATACACGGTGAATTCTTTTTTGATTATCTATCCTTAAAAAACCGCCTCATGGCCTTTGTAACGACACATGTGTACCATAAGTTATCCACGCCGTGCCACAATGATACGGTGCCGGAAAATTTTCTCATCAACGACAAGGGCCTGGCCTATTTGATCGACTGGGAATATGCCGGCATGAACGACCCCTGCTGGGACGTCGCGGCGTATATGCTGGAATCGCGCCTGCCCGCCGAAGCCATCACGTACCTGGCCCGGGATTACTTCGGACGGGACATGACCATAAGAGAAGAAATGAAAATAAAAAGCTTCATGCTGGAGCAGGATTTGCTGTGGACGGCATGGGCCCTCCTGCGGCATTACAATGGCGACGATTTTTTGGAATATTGTGACCTCCGCTATGACCGGCTGCGCAGAAACATGAAAAATCTAGAAATCTCAGACCACTTCCCACTCAGTGAAATGGTAAAATAGTATAAAACGACACAAAAGCCTTACAGACAAATGATCATATCTGTAAGGCTTTTTTACGTGTATATTACATGTATTCTATTTTTTTTGTTCGGCCGTCAATACCTCGGGATTGACACAATCTACCAATGGCCGGCCAGCAAAGCGGTTCACCACGTTCTGTGCCGTCTGGAGCGCTTTATTTCGCCAAGCTTTATGTGTATTGCCGCCAATATGGGGAGTGATGATGACATTGTCCATCTGTAGCAGCGGATGATCCGCCGGTAACGGTTCCGGTTCGACCACATCCAGACCGGCCTTGGCAATTTCTCCCGTTTCCAGAGCCCGTACCAGGGCAGTCGTGTCAACTGTATCACCGCGGCCTACATTGATGAATACTGCCGTCGGTTTCATCAGGCTGAATGCGCCTTCATCTATCATCTGCCGAGTTGCTGGTGAAGACGGCAACACCGCCACGATAAAATCGGACTGGCTGTATAACTCTTCCAAATCGGCGTAGTAAAATTTTTGCTCCGCATCATCAGGACGCTGATGGCGATTGTGGTACATGATGGTCATACCGCAGGCTTTGGCCTGTTTCGCAATGGCCATGCCAATATGTCCCATACCTAGTATTCCCAGGACCGACCCATACAAATCGGTTCCAAATTGAAAATCCGGCCGCTGCCGCTGTGCCCAGAGACCGCTGCGCGTAAAGCGATCACACGCTGTCAGATTACGGGCCAGGGCATGGACCATCGTCATGGCCAATTCCGCAACGGTATGGATGGACGGACTGGTCGTATTGCAGAAGGGTATACCCAATTCCGTACAAGCGTCGACATCGACGCGTTCATAACCGACAAAGGACTGGGCGATAATCTTTAAGCGATGGCCCTTTTCAAGGATATCCCGCGGCAAATCTGTGCGATAATTCAAGATTAACGCATCGGCCTGAGCAATTTCCCGCCGCAGCTCCTCCTGCGGCATGACCTTGCTTTCCTTCCATTGGCGGATTTCACAGAAATCCCCCAGTGCTGGTATAATATCTGGATTTACTTCACCCGTTATGAGCACGACGGGCTTTTTGTTTTCTTGTATACCCATATTTCAACACCTCCATGGGTCTATGACTGTAAAACGGCAATGGCCAGAAAAGCACCATTGCCGTATAAATAATTATAGTCACATACTGCAGGCCTGTCAAATCCTTTGCCGCTGCGAAAGATTTACTGCTTTAAAATACGTACTTCACACCGACCTGATAGAAGCGTCCCGGCATGGGATAATCGCCGAGGACGTAGCCGGAATACGATTCATACTGGCGGTTCGTCAGATTGTTGACCTTAAAATATCCCGTCGTATGGCTATTGAAATCATAGCTCACATTACCATCCCAGACGATATACATGTGATTGCTGTACACAGTCGTATTGCGGCCGCTGCCGGCCGTTGCCATGAGATTGGCTTTCCAGGCATTTTTAGCGTAGTGCAGGCCCAGGCGATAACCGTTAGGCTGACTGTTGCCAAGATCCCGCTGCAAGCCCGTACCTTTGTCTATTTTGCTGCTCACATAAGTATAACCCATATCATAGCTCCAGGCATCGTTGACCTGTTTCTGGAAGGACACGTCTATACCGGTCTTCTTTTCTTCATTCAGGTTACCTACATAATAATTGTACATGGCATCAGGGTACCAGCGAATGGCATTGTTAATTTTGCTGCGGAACAGACTAACAGAAAGACTCGTTTTTGCATCGAATTTATGATTCATGCCAATTGTTTCAGAATAGCCGGTTTCCGCTTTGAGATTTTCATTGCCGTACATCCCGTAATAATAAGCTGGGAAATATACATTGTAGAACAAATCATCAGCTTGCGGCGCTGAGAAGACCCGCCCCCATGAAGCAAAGAAATCCGTATTTTCACCGGCTTTATAATTCAAGGCTGCCTTCGGTGACTTATGATACCCGAATTTGCTATTTTCATCCAAACGGATACCCGGCGTAAATGTCCATTTCGAATTGAGTTTCATGATGTCTTCCAAATACAAGGCTTTATTGGTAATCTTCTTATCCGTATAGCCATTGGCTTCGTTCGAGGACTTGCTTTCACGCCATTCGGCACCGCCAGTCAGCCGGTTCACAGCGTTGAGCTGCCACGAATCCTGAAAATCGACGCCTTTGGTCTGCGTAGTAAAACGGCTCTGTTGATTCGTTGTCATATAGTTACTATAGTAACGGATATAGCCCGGTGTATTCGTGTTTTCCTTAAAATAGTAGGCTCCACTCCAGTCATTGACCAGCCGGTCAAAAGCCGGATCCACATTGGGCCAGCTCAAGGCACCGTGCTGTTTGCCTTCAAAGGTCTTATGCATAAAATTGAACCGCAGGGAGCTGCTGTCATTGATTTTTTGATCCAGCCGCAACGTCAGGGAATTATCCCGATAATCGCTGTTGGTCAATTTATGATTGCTGCCATCCTGACGATACTTGAAATAATTTTGTTTATCCTGACCGGCTGTAAAGAACCAACTCGTCTTGCCCTTACTGCCTTCATTGGTCAGACTGTAATGCTGCGTGCCCCAGGAACCCGTATTGGCATCCAATGTAGTCTCGCTCTTGTTGCCCTTTCTCGTGATGATATTGATGACGCCACCTACGGCATCACTGCCATATAAGGCCGATCCGGCACCTTTGACGACTTCAATCCGTTCGATATTTTTGACTGTCGGGAAAGCCGATAAATCATACGAAGAACGGCCGTATGCTGTCCCCTGATCATTATTGAGCCGCTGCCCATCGATAAGCACCGCTACGCGAGAATCGCCGTTGATACGGACGATAGCATTACTGCCGGTAGATGTTTCATTGACGATGACGCCGTTCACATGCTGCAGTGCTTCTCCCACGGACGTGTAATGGTTATTTTCCAATTGAGCTTTGGTGATAACTGTCGTATCAGCCGGCGTTTCCATACGTTTCGTCGGGACCCGATCCGCTGTTACGACGTAATCATCGAGTGTGCCTTCCTGTATAGCCGATTCTGAACCAGCAGCCCAAACCATGCCTGTGCCAGCCAAAGACAATACGATCCATGTCGCTAAAACTTTACGATTATTCATTACTTGTTCCTCCTAAAATTGCTATATATAAATACGATTACGATATTCTTTATTTCAATGAGAAGCGAATCCATCCAGACATATAACAGCTGACCGGCTGCCCCATGGCATTTTCAGCTGGAGCAAACAGATACTGGCCCGCTGCCTGCAAGGCAGCTTCATCCATGGCTGCATATCCCGAAGAAATGGCGACCGAAGCCGACTGTACCGTTCCATCGGGGCCGATGAGCATACGGACCTGAACGCTGCCCTGTACGTTCTTTCGGCGCAGTGCTTCCGGATAAGCAGCAGGAGCCCGATAAGTCAACACAGCCAAGCGTGCTGGTACCTGGCTGTCACCGCCGCTATTGCTACTTCCTTCACCGTTACCATCACCAGTACCGTCGCCACTGCTATTGCCGCTGCCCGTGTTTTCTGTGCCTGTCCCGGCGCTGCCAGATGAACCGCTGCCCTTCTCTGTGCCATTGCCATTTCCCTGACTGTTAGACGATACGAGTTTACTGGCAGCGACATCGCTATTTTTTCCATGGACGGCGTCCGTCGCCGATACGACTGATTTGGCATCGGCAGAAACAGCCGTCGTATTCTGTACGTCGACCTGCTCCTGGCGTTGACGGTTTACTGCCTCCGTATAGGTTTCATCTATTTGGGGGGCAGGCGCTGCCGCATAGGCCATCGCTCCCTGGCCAGCATCACCACTGCTGCCTGCTCCCTGACTCAAACCGGCCAGCGCATCCGCATCATACACGGTCACGTCGGTTACGGTTTCTACACGATATTGCAAATAAGAAAATAATCCACTTACAGCGACGGCAAAAAAGACGATACCATGCAGTAAAATAGACACGACGAAGGCTGTTTTTTTCTCTTTTCCGTCCCAAGTCATGCTACTTTCCCCCACTTTCTGTTGCCAAACCAAAGTGAGTGATTCCTTCTCCTTTTAATTCATCGAGAAAAGCGATGACTTGACCATAATCCAAATGCTGATCCGCCCGCAGTACAAGTGAAAATTGCGGATTACGGCTTTCCTCTTTGGCCTGCTTAATCAATTGCTCCCGCGCTATAGGCTGATCTTCCAACCATAATGAACCATCCTGTTTCATCGTGACCAGATAGGTGACCCGAGCCTGCGTTTCCCCGTGGACTGCCTGGGGCAACTGCACTGGGACAGTCTTGATATCAACCATATACAGCGTACCCAGCATAAAAAACACCAGCAAAAAAAACATGATGTCTATCATGGGAATGATCATGATATCTGGCTTGGTAAAAGCTCTACGATCCCGAAGCCTCATGCCGGATCACTCCCCTTGCGTCCATACGACCTCAAGCGTAGTTCCAGTGCGGAAAAACAAAGCTCCATATCCGTAATGATGTGGTCCAGCCACTGCATAAATGCTGCATGGATGACCAAGGCCAAGATAGCTACGCAAAGTCCCATAGCCGTGGCAATGAGAGCCTCTCCGACACCACCGGTAATAGCGACGGCCTGGCCAGATTCGAGATTGAACACGCTAAAGGATCGGATCATACCACTGATAGTCCCCAATAAACCCAACAGCGGCGCCATAGTCACGATGATGTTCAAATAATATAAATGCTCCCGCAATTTCGCAATAGCGATACCCGATTGGATATCACAAAAATCAGATACAGCACCTCCATTGGCAACGGACGGATCCAGTGCTTCCGTGAGGATGCGCGCCAAGTCCCCTTGGTGGCGACGGGCCATCTGAAAGCCAGCCTCTTCCTGACCACCTTTCAGATGGGCATAGTACGCCGCAGCAAAACGGCGGCCCGAATCCATCTTACGAAAAAACAATAGCCGCTCTATGCCGGTATACACGACAAAAATCGAACACAAGAGCAGGATATACATGACAAGTCCACCTTTTTGAAATAGCTGGATTCCTTGGATTACTGCATCCATATAGTCAACCTCCTCATATCAGCGCGGATTTCGACCGTGCAATAAATACAAAAAATAAGGTGTTCCGGCAATCGCCGTCATGATACCGGCACGGATTTCCATAACAGGCACGATAACACGGCCAACTGTATCGCATAAAATCAAAAATATCGCTCCGGCAACAGCGCTGGCCGGCAGCAGCCGACGATGATCAGCACCGACGAGGAGCCGCATCATATGCGGCATGACGAGTCCTACAAAACCGATATTACCGCTCACGCAGACGCTGGCCGCAGTCATGACCGAGGCCAGCATGAGCATCCCTATACGGTAGCGAGTGACAGGCATGCCCAAAGCCCGGGCCTCCATATCACCCAGCACCAGGATATTCAAATGGCGGGCCAGGATGAGTATGGCGATGATAGCCGGTAAGACAGGCATAGCAACGAGCCATACGTGCTCCCAGCGTCGGTAGTCCAAGCCGCCCACCGTCCAAAATAAGTATTGATGTAATTGCTGATTGCTGCTGACCATCAGAATAGCCGATGTAAGCGCTGCCAACAGCATCCCTACGACTATCCCTGATAAAAGCAGAGGCATGACCTGTATTCTCCCATGGCGCATGCACAGAGCCAGCGTAACAGCTACAGCCGCCATAGCACCTATGCAGGCAAATGCCGGCATATAATACAAGCCCGCCTGGGCCAGTCCCGTCGAAATAGCCAGGACTGCACCAAAGGAAGCACCACTGGAGACTCCCAAAATTCCCGGATCAGCCAGAGGGTTGGAAAAAACAGCCTGCATGACCGCGCCGGCCATAGCCAGACCTGCCCCGACGAACAATGCAGTCAACGTCCTGGGCAGACGTATATTCCACAAGACGGCTTGCTGCTCCGGCGTAAGGGATGCCGCCTCGTCCGTTGTGATACCTATATGTTGAAAGATACTAGACAATACTTGCTGCACTGTCATGGGGAATTGTCCCAGGGACAATGAGAAAAGCATGGCCAATACTAATACACCTGCCAGAATTGGCCAAATGAGCCAGCGGCGTCTATAAAACAACCTAGATATCATGACACCGCTCCGTTTCTGCCAATAGGATATCAGGTATATCCCCCACATCCGTTCCTGTCGGAAACTGGCCGGATATTTCTAAATGGCGCGTCAGTGGATTGAGTATGACTTCCATAGGGACACCATAGGCTGCACTCAAATTCGCCTCTGTCAGTACATCCATGGGCCTGCCATCGGCAATCGTAGTACCACGGCCCAGCAAGATCAAGCGGGAACAGTAGGTGGCCGCCAACGACAATTCATGGATGACCAGGCATACGAGCCTTCGATGACGACACAAGGCCCGACAAAAACGCAGCAGTTCTTCTTGATGATATGTATCCAGACCGGATACAGGCTCATCGAGGAGCATGATAGGAGCCTGCTGGGCCAGGATAGCCGCAAAGCGCGCGCGCTGCAACTGGCCGATGGACAACGTGCTGATTTCCCGCTCAGCCAGGGACAATATGCCTATGTATTCCATACAAGCCGCTACGAGGTCCCGATCGGCCTGATTCTCGTGCTGCCACCAATGCCAGTGCGGATAACGTCCCGTCATGACCATATCGCGGACAGTATAGCCGGGCCGAATGGCACTGCGCTGCGGCAGAAAGGCCATGTACCGCGCCAGCGATTGCTGCGAAAGAGAAGCTGCCGGATGGCCTTGTAACGTGACTGAGCCGGACGATACCGGCAAGAATCCCCGCATCACCTTGAGGAGTGTGCTTTTTCCGGCACCATTCGGTCCGACGATGCCGATGAGCTCCCCTGGTGATGCAGCAAAAGAAATATTCCGTAAAATCGGCTTATCCTCATAGGCCACGGAAATATCCTGAATTTCAAAATTTTCAATGTTAACCATTTGTTCACCGTCCGTCCGACACTGCCGTAATATGACAGTTATCCGGCTGCGAAAATTCTGGGCCGTATACAGCAAAAGCAATCTCCTGTATAGCAAAAACGACATCTTGCGACCCGTTGTATATATAGCAGTCCCGTGTCTGGACCAGTCGCCCTGAACGGACTGCTTGAAGTGTCTGCAAAGCCGGATCATTGGTAAAGGATTGCTGAAAATCACCTGAATTGAACTGTCCGTGATTATGGTACGACGGCAGCAATATGACATCAGGATTGATCTTCAGCAACATTTCCTTGCTCATGGGCTGACCGTCGTGAACGCCTGCTGCCGCCAAACCATTGATTACACCGGCATAGCGGCAGGCATCATCAAACGTACTGCCGGCACCGCCATACGTATTCATCAGAGAAATGAGGACGACACGCTGCGGCGTATTCTGGGACATGCTTTTGATTTTTCTGTCTATATCAGCCCTTTTGTCATCCATTTGCCGCAATACGTCTTTACCTCTGGCATCCTCATCAACAGCTGCTGCCAGCAACTGTATCGTTTCCTTGATATCGGTAATATTACGCACGCCCTTACATACGACGACACGTATCCCTAAATCCCGCAAGGGCGCTACCTGTTCCAGATTACCCCAATCGGGTACGATGACCAAATCAGGCTGCAGGCTGATGATGGACTCCACGGAGGGGTCCGTAATCTTGACCGGTATCTGTCGAGCCAAGCCTACGACATTAGAATCTTCCGGATCATCTAACAGAGAATTGACCCCTGCCAGCCGATTCGGCGGAACCAGGCCCAGCATGATTTCATCTGTCCCCATGGACAGCGTCAATATGCGCTGCGGCTTTTCCGAAAATTGGACAACCGTGCCCTGAGCATCCGTCACAGTATAGGCGACGCCTTGGTTTGCTGGTGAACTAGTCGGTTGTGTACCACATCCTCCCATTATGAAAATGATAAACATGATGACTATACATTGACTCACGCTGCCGCACAGCTTCAAGGCGCTCCATCTCCTTTCCCATGACGGATTGCAGTACAAAAAAAGACCCCTTCCTACGCTAAGTAAAAAGGGGTGTATTGTTACTATTCTAAAATCTCCATTCCCATCGCTCGCAGGTCAATCGGTGATTTACCGGACAGGCAGTTCTTCTGACTCGAAGTCATAGCTATACTGCGCCTTCCCAGATATACTCCAGTGACATATTTGCAGTTGGCTCCTTCTTACAGCGGCGGGACCGTGCCGGCTTATACCGGCTTTTCTATTAAGCCCTTACGGGCACCTGTTCTTATCCAATATATAGTTGCACTTATTCTAACACAGCCATTCCTGCATTGTCAATTTAAGTTCTAGTTAGGCTGTCTGCTTATAACGCGATTTTACCAAACAAATCATTCAAAGCTTCGCTCATCGTCGGATGCGTAAAGATTTGATCACGCAAAGCCGTATACGGAAGCTGATGGTCCATGGCCAGCTTGATGAGGTTGATCACTTCATGTGACTCTTCGCAGAACAAGGTAGCTCCCAAAATATAACCAGTCTTGGCATCGACGACAGCTTTGAGCATCCCTACGGGTTTTTGCAGCACATGGGCCTTGGGGATAGCTGCTGCCGGCAAGACTGCTGTTGCCACCGTAAAGCCTTGCTGCCGTGCTTCCTCTTCAGTCAATCCTACGCGGGACAAAGGCGGATCGATAAACATGCTGTGCGGAATATTCCTACCTATTGCCGAATAAGTCCCATCGGTCAATGATGATTTGACGATACGGAAATCATCGAGGGACACATACGTAAATTGCTGCTCTCCAATGACATCCCCCATAGCCCATATGTGGGGTATGACTGTACGGCGATGTTCATCAACAGGGATGCTTCCATCGGACTTCAATATCAAGCCCGCTGCTTCCGCATCGAGTCGCGCCGTATCAGCACGCCTCCCCGTGGCAAATAACACCGCATCAGCTGTAATTTGATATTGTTCTCCTTGTACCTGATAGGATAAGACCGCTTGGCCGTCTTGGTCAGCGATATTTACTATTTCTGCATTGAATATCATCTGTATGCCCCGATTTCGCAGCGACTGCAAGACTGCAGCGGCAACTTCACTATCTTCACGAGGCAGGAAATGGCTGGAATGCTGTAATACGGTAACATGGGAACCAAATAACTGGTAAAACGATGCAAATTCTAAGCCGATATAACCGCCACCGACGACGACTAATTCATTGGGAAGCGTATCGACGTCCATCATGGCATCGCTGAGGTATACATGGGAACTATCACTCATACCGGCTACGAAAGGAACATCTGCTCGGGAACCGGTATTAATGAAAATCTTTTCCCCGCGGACCGTATATGCTTCATGAGTTCCGACAACATTCAGTACGTGGTCATCGACAAAACTGGCTTCGCCGTTATATACGGTGATATTATCCTGGTCCGCCAGCATATGATAATTCTTATTGCGGAGCATGCTGACTAATTCCCGTTTACGAATGACGGCCTGATGGTACATTTCTTTTTTGACTTCAGGTGAGGCATTTTTTACTGCTGCAGCATGGCGGGCACCTTCCACGAGAGATTTCGTCGGAATACAACCAACGTTGATGCACGTCCCACCATACATCGTATCCGACTTTTCTATGACGGCCACTTTTTCACCTTTGCCAGCCAAATACCCGGCCAACGTCTTGCCGCCCTTTCCAAAACCAATAATTACACTATCAAACATTTCCATATAAGACACCTCCGTCAAACAATACGTGGTCAATATCATCTATGGTGATATGGGATAATTCGTCATAACACCGTTCATTCATTTTCTCATATATCCTATCCATGACAGCAGCCATACCCGATGCAATCTGACAATCCATATCGACATCACCGGTACTTTGCTTTACTTCCACCGGCGTATCCCGCAAGATGCGGCAAATCTGATCCAATGTAATATGTTTCGGATCTCCAGCAAAGCTGTAGCCGCCATGATTCCCTTCCTTGGTAGCCACAAATCCGGCTTTTTTCAGCTGCGACAATACCTTACGGATACGGACAGGATGTGTACAGACATTCTCCGCAATTTGCTCACTAGACATACTTTCCTGTTCATGGTTCAAAAATACCAACGCGTGTACCGCAATGGCAAATTCACTATTCATACTAAACCGCCTCGATTACATTCCTTTATATGCGCCAGGCTCTGTTTCATAGGGCCAGCTTGTAATTCCGCCAAAATCATATATATGTTTATATCCCATCTTCAATAATTTTTGTGAAGCTTGTCTACTGCGGTTGCCGCTGCGGCAATATACCAAAATCGTATCATCCTTGCTGAGACCTTCGATTTCTTTATCGGTTATATCTTCATTCGGCACGAGTTTTGCTCCAGGAATATGCCGTTCCGCATATTCAGCTGGCGTGCGTACATCCAAAATGATTGCTTTGGGATTTTCTGTCATCATTGCTTTCGCCTTTTCCGGCGTAATCTTTACGTATTCGGCTTGCATTCCTGTTTCCATTTTACTGCCCCCCATAGCACTCGAATTCATTTTATTGCTGTCCATACTATTGCTGGCACATCCCGTAAGAAAAATACTGACACACACCATTGTCGTGACGATTAATTTTTTATTCATGTATCTCGCCTCCTTATACTGTAATTATATTTATTACAGTATAATTTGTCAATAGAGAATTATTATTTTTTACAAAAAATCAAAAAAAGACTGCTTTCTCGTGAGAAAAAGCAGTCTTTACAATATTTATCCTATCTCTTACCGTACGCACAGAAACAACATGTATTAGCCAATATCGACGACTTTGCCAGGATTCATCAGATTCTTCGGATCCAAAGCCTTCTTTACATCCTGCATCAGTTTGTATTCAACCGGATTCGTGTATTCTTTCATCATAGCAGCACGTTTGTAGCCGATGCCGTGTTCGCCAGAAAGGCGGCCGCCCAGCGTATAAACCAGTTTGTAAATTTCTTTCTGCATCTTCGGCAGCATATCGCTCCATTCTTCCATGGTGCGGTCATCTTTCAAGATATCGATATGGACGTTGCCGTCGCCGCAGTGGCCAGCGCAGTGCATAGCTACATTGTATTTCTTGGACATGGAAGCAATCTGGGAAACTGCCATGGGGATATCCGTCATCGGAACAACGATATCTTCCATAGAGAATACGAGGCTGCGAGCCCGGTCAGCTTCCAAATATGCTTTACGAGATTTCCAAATAACAGCAGAATCTGCTACGAGGACATCAAGAGCATTGTTGGAACGAGCCAATTCATCAATCTGTTCGCATTGTTCATCCAATGTATCTTCGCTGTCGCCGGCGATTTGGATGATGATATAGTTCCCATTATCCGAATGAGGCAATTTTTCACTCAAAAATACTTCAACTTGTTTGATGGAAGGATTATCCATGAATTCTACGCAGACCGGAGTAATACCAGCATTCATGACTTTAGGAGTAAGGGCAATGGCATCATCCAATGTTTCAAAGACAGCCATCAAGTCCATGGAATACTTCGGCAAAGCAACCAATTTCAAATAAATCTTGGTGATGATGCCCAACGTGCCTTCAGCACCGATATACAGATGCATCAAGCTGTAGCCTGTAGCATTTTTCCGGAATTTGCCGCCCAAAGTAACAACTTCGCCCTGCGGCGTAACTAATTCAATACCCATGACCTGGTCACGAGTAACACCATATTTGACTGCGCGGTTGCCGCCAGCATTCGTAGCTACGTTGCCACCGATGAAACAGGAATCCCCGCTGCAGGGGTCGCCGCCATAGAACAAGCCGACCTGTTGTACCTGGTCCTGCAAGACTGCCGTCGTAACGCCCGGTTCAGTAACACAAACCATGTTGTCTTTATCGATTTCAAGGATCTTATTCATCCGTTCTGTCGAAATGATGACGCCGCCAAAGATTGCAACAGCACCAGCTGCCAAACCAGTACCAGCACCACGAGGAATCATGATAATGTCATGGTCATAACAATACTTTACGACTTGTGCTACTTCTTCCGTCGTTCCCGGCAATACGACAACTTCGGCTTCCTTCATATAATGCGGATCCGTCACTTCATCGTGGCCATACGGTTCCAATTTGTCTTTGTCAGTGTAAACAAATTTTTCGCCTACGATTTTTTTGAATTCTTCAATAGCTTCAGGTGCAATTTTTGCCATAATAATTTTCCCTCCGTATTCTGTAATGAAAAATTTCATTATAATCAAACCGGTTTAACAATGTAACCGGTTCAAATACCTAACAAAAGTCATACCATAATAACTATAACAGATTTTTCTATCATGCATAATCATATGTATGAGTAATTGTAAAGAAACATGGTTCTTTAATATGTTCTCATTATAATACGTTTTAGGAATAAAATAAATACAATTAGCGCACTTAGCTATTCTGTTTTTGTATTAGTATTTCTTTTTTATAACATTTGCGCATACTAATTGTTACATTTTTTCACAAGGATTACGACAATAATATCAAAGAAAATCATAAAACTGGGATTGAATAAACGTTTTAAGGGAAATGTACGCCATTAAACATTAAAATTTAATGTGTATTTTTTCACATAACATTCATGATAAAATTGAAATGATGATCACAAAAAAAAACTGTCCGCCCAGCTAATACACATTAGCTGAACGGACAGATTCCGATCATCCTTCACTTTCACATAACGTGAAGTGACTTAGAAAGCATTATGGGAATATTCATAATACAAATTAGTTAATTCGTCCATTTTGTTATTCATGGATATCATTAAATTCGATGCCGCATCATAATCTTTTTTATCCAAAGCCCGTTTAATCTGCGAGAAGATGGACAAGCTCTTTTCACTGTCGCGGCCCAGTTCGCTGCGCAGAGCATTGATCTTAGACCACCGTTCCACTTCGAGCGGATTCGAATCTGCATCCACATGCAGCGGTTTGCAGGCAATGACATGTTCCAGATTGTCCGGGATGATGCGGAACTGCAGTTCCAATACCCAACGATTCAAAGCACCGATCTTAAACGATTCCATGAGGCGGTCAGGGAATGCTTCGCAAGCGAGGTTGGCCCGTTTTTCCGGATAATCTTCCAAGTTCTTGAGATTTTCCCAAACCGTAGCCGGAGCTTTGCCAAACATAGCGGCCCGTTGTTCATCCGTGAAGTTTTCAAAAACATCGATTTCAGAGCGATATGCCCGGTCAGCAGCGAGATAATCTGCCTTATCCCCCGCTTTCTTAGACAATTCAGCTAACAAATCTTCACAGGATTTTTCCTGGCCTACAGCATATTTGATGCCATCCAAAGCGGCTAAGTAGAACAAGGCAATGATGAGATATGTATTCGAGAACGGATTCGGAGAACGTACTTCAAAACGCGTAGCTTTGGGATTGTACATATCGCGGATCAAACCGGCTAAGACGGTACGGTTACGCGTAGGAACATCCGGCGTCTGGCCGCCCAAGGCCGTAACGATGCAGACAGGTGCTTCAAAGCCTGGTTTTAAACGATTGAGCGAGTCCGTCGTAGCCGATACAAACGGATTGATGACTTCATAATGCTTTAAGATACCCATGATAGCACCATAGCCTACATTGCTCAAAAAGTCTTTATTCATATCGTCAGGGCTGAACAGATTGACAAATTTGCCGCTCTTCAAGATAGCGCCGATACCGACATGGGTATGTTCACCACTGCCAGCTACACCACTGATTGGCTTAGCCTGAAATGTTACTTCCAAGCCATTTTCACGGAATACTTCACGGATGATGATACGCGCCTGGATTTCATTATCGGCAGTCTGTACCGGATCAGTTGCGTACTTCCAGTCCACTTCGAGCTGCTCCAATACGAAGATAAGTTTACCGGAATCATCGATTTGGGCCTTGATGCCGCCGACTTCCTTATGCCCCATTTCTGGTTCCAGTCCATATTGCTGGAGCCGTTCCACAGTCTGTTCCAAGGCCGTGCGGACGACGCCGTGAGTACGCTGCCAATACTGTTCCTGCATCTTCTGGGAAGCAGACAGAAGACGTGTCGCTACATCCTGGCTCGGTGTCTTGACCCAGAATTCCAATTCCGTCGCCGACGTAAATACGATTTTATCAATATCATCAGGATCGATGGCAAGGCCTTTGAGACCATGTTTTTTAATCAAAGCAAGCACTTCATCTGCTACATAATCGACGCTGTTGCGCAAGATAGAACGGGAATCGATATACCCAGTAGCATGTTTCAAGAAGCAAGGAATACGCAAAGTACCTACTGGTTTGCCCGTAGCGGCATCGATATTGTCGTCGTTATAATCGATGAACCAGTTTACACCGGGATCAGCTTTCATATCGATCCGAGCCTGATCCAACGTGGCAATACCCGGCAACACGACGGATGAACCATCAGTCTGTACGGCTTTAGCACTGAAGAACGCTTCATAATCATCGAAGAATGTAGAAATAGGAATCTTTTCATCTGTATCGTTACCTGCCAAATCAATACCTACCAATGAAACAAATTTAATTTCAGGATGCTGTTCCAATAAAGCCAGGACACCTTCCTTACCATATTGACCTGCTGGGATTACATATAATAAACCGTCCTTTGCCATACGATCTCCTCCTTTTAATAAAAAAAGACTCCTATCCTATTGAATAGAAGTCTCCTTTGACTTAAACATGGTTTATTCTGTTTTATGAACCATGACTAGATATTACAATCAAATCAGTAATTTGTCAATATCTATACTTGATAAAATTAACTATTTTGTTGTAAAATGTCTTTTACTGCTTTTGAAACGAGCCGTCCATCAGCTTTCCCTTTAACAAGAGGCATGACCATTTTCATGACATCGCCCATTTTGAGTGACGATATATCCTTACCAGCCAAAGCATCAGTGATTACCTGTTTCAATTCGTCCGGCGTCAACTGTTCAGGCATATACTTCTTCAAAACTTCCATTTCCTGCTCTGTCTGATCAATCAAATCCTGCCGGCCTGCTTTTTTGAATTCGGCCAATGCTTCTTTACGTTGTTTCATTTCCCTGGCAATGATTACATTCACGCCGTCGTCATCAAGATCGCATTTTCCGTCGATTTCCGTTTGCCGTATAGCGGCACGGACCATCCGGATGACCGATAAGGCCAGCTTTCCTGATTCTCTTGCCTTCATAGCCTGTTTCATATCTTGCAGCAGTTCTTCCTTAAGCGACATCATATCACCTTTCTTACTTGAAATGATTATGCTCTAAACTTCCGTTTCCGTGCTGCCTCAGATTTCTTCTTTCTCCGCACGCTAGGTTTTTCATAATGTTCACGTTTACGTACTTCAGAAAGAACACCTGCTTTTTGGCATGACCGTTTAAACCGGCGCAGGGCACTGTCCAACGATTCATTCTTACCAACTTTGATTTCTGCCATCTTATATCCCTCCCTCCAGCATTTTGTTAGGGAGTGCTTACAAATGCACACATTAGAATTATACTCAAAAAGCATTGTTTTGTCAATCTGACCTGACAAAATCTCCGTCCTATCTCCCATCAAATATTTCTGGCCGTGTAGAAAAAATCGGGTAAATATGGTATGGTATAAACATACCGCCAGGTATGGCGGAAATATTCCGATTCCGATATTTGAATGATAAAGGAGCTATTAACTGATGAAAACATTAGGTATCATAGGTGGCATGGGGCCCCTGGCAACAGTAGACCTCATGGAAAAAATAGTATTGTCTACACAGGCTGCAGCCGATCAGGAACATATCCATATTCTCGTAGACAACAACACGAATATCCCTGACAGGACGGCCTGCATCATGGGCAGCGGTCCCTCGCCAGTGCCGGAATTAGTGAAATCAGCAGAACGACTCACACGGGAAGGCGCCGACGTCCTGATCATGGGTTGCAACACTGCCCACTATTTTCTGCCACAGATGCGTCCCCATCTGACAGTTCCCGTCGTCAACATGATTGAAGAAACTGCCAAATACTGTCAAGAGAAAGGACTGCACTGCGTCGGCCTGCTGGCCTCTGCTGGTACGTATGGTTCCCATATCTATGAAAAGGCCTTTGGCCAAAGCGGCGTGACACTCATCAATCCAAAAAAAGATGAAGAAGAATTCGTCCACGAAATCATCTATCAAGGCGTCAAAGCCAACAATCCGGACTACGACACGAAGGCATTCCGCGCCGTCTTAACTGCAATGAAAGGCCGTGGTGCAGAAGCATTTATCATGGGCTGTACAGAAATTCCGCTGGCCATGAAAATCTATCATATCGATGAACCGTGCATCGATGCAACACAAATCTTAGCTGAAAAAGCCATTGAATTCGTCGGTGGCACCTGTATCCATAAATAAAATACTTCCCTATACAAAAGCAGGGCCCAGCAACGAGATGACCGTATCTTGCCGCTGAGCCTTATTTGTTTCAGCGGATGAACCGACTGAAGACATAATTACCATATTCCAGTCCCTTGGAACTGAGACAGCACCCCTGTCTTGTCTTCTCCAGTAAACCTTGTCCCAGCAGATGTTGGATGACATGACCGAATACATCATGTATATCCCTACCGAACCGCTGTTGGAAGTCATTATAATCAATACCTTGTTTCATGCGCAAGGCCAGGAAACAATAATCCTCTACGGCCCGATCCGGCGTAATGCATACGCTCTCATTGACGACCGATTCTTTTCCAGCCTTTGCTATATACGCAGGAATCTGGCGCATATTGGCATACCGCGTCGCTCCGACAAAAGAATGGGCAGAAACGCCGAAACCGATGTACGGCTCATACAGCCAATATTTACGGTTGTGGCGCGACGCAAAGTCCGGCCGGCAGTAACTTGATATTTCATAATGTTCAAAACCCATTCGTGCCATTTCCTCATGGACAATACGTGCCATGAACTCCACCAATGAATCAGGCGGTAATACGGTTCTCCCCGTCGACACATCGCGATACAAGACGGTATTCTCCTCCAGGATCAATCCGTAAATCGAAGCATGGCAAACAGGCAGGCCCGACAATACGGCTAAATCGTGCCGCAGCGATTGCTCTGACTGGCCTGGAAGACCGTACATCAAATCTATGGATATATTCCTGACACCGCTGGAAAATACGTCATCGACGGCCTGCAGGGCCTGATGAGCCTGATGGAGACGGCCCAGGGATTGCAGAATGGCATCGTCAAAGGATTGGATGCCCATACTGACCCGATTGATACCCAGCGAAGCCAGCCTTTGTGCATAGAGACGATCCATGCTGTCCGGATTGGCTTCCATCGTCACTTCTGCCGATTCTGACAAGCTAAACGCAGCCCTTAGGGTACGCAAAATATGCTCTACCTGAGCTGGTTGCAGCAATGACGGCGTCCCACCGCCTATATAAATGGTATCGGCAGCGGCACCCTTGTACTGACTGGCAGCAATTTCCCGACACAGAGCCTGCACATATGGTTCGATCTGCTGTTCCATACCGCCGTAGGAAGGAAAATCACAATAGCAGCATTTCCGGCGGCAAAAAGGAATGTGGATATACAATCCCAGCGGCATTATCTGTCTACCTTCAAAATCGCCATGAACGCATCCTGTGGGATTTCCACACTGCCGACTTGCTTCATGCGTTTCTTCCCCTCTTTTTGCTTTTCCAGCAATTTCCGTTTCCGGGAAATATCGCCGCCATAGCATTTAGCTAGCACATCCTTGCGAAGTGCCCGGACATTCTCCCTCGCGATAATCTTATTACCGATAGCCGCCTGGATGGGAATTTCAAATAATTGCCGCGGTATGAGACTCCGCAATTTTTCTACAAGGGAACGGCCGCGCCGCCGTGCCGATTCCGTATGGACGATCGTACTCAGCGCATCAACGGGTTCACCGTTGATCAATATATCGAGTTTGGCCATATCAGAAGCCTGATAGCCGTGCAATTCATAATCGAGAGACGCATAGCCCCGCGTAGAGGATTTCAGCTGATCATAGAAATCATAAATGATTTCACACAAGGGTAAATCATACAAAATAGATACCCGGAATTCATCGAGATATTCCATCCCGATGTACTGGCCCCGCCGTTCCTGGCACAATTCCATGACCGTACCGACCATATCCTTGGGCAGGATCGTCGTCGTCTTGACGAATGGTTCTTCTATGTGGTCGATGCGAGTCATGTCCGGCATGAGCGATGGGTTATCTACTTCCACCATGGTCCCGTCCGTACAATAGACATGATAAATAACCGATGGTGCCGTCGTGATAATCTGCAGGTCGTATTCCCGTTCCAATCGTTCCTGTACGACGTCCAAGTGTAGCAAGCCCAAGAAACCGCAGCGGAAGCCAAAGCCCAGCGCTGTCGATGTTTCTGGTTCATACAACAGGGCCGCATCATTGAGGTGCAGTTTTTCCAAGGCGTCGCGCAGATTATCATAATCGTTCGTCTCTACGGGATAGACGCCGCAATACACCATAGGCGTAACTTTGCGATATCCTGGCAACGGTGACGCCGCAGCATTAGCGGCACCGGTCACCGTATCACCGACACGACAGTCGCGGACATTTTTCATGCTTGCTGCCAAATAACCGACGCTGCCACATTCCAAAGAAGCGATGGGTTTCATATACGGCAAGAACACGCCCAATTCCGTAACTTCAAATTCCTTTCCCGTCGCCATCATGCGGATCCGGTCGCCCGTCTTGAGCTGACCTTCCATGATGCGGATGTTGGCTATAGCACCTTTATACGAATCGAAATGTGAATCGAATATAAGAGCCCGCAGCGGCTTATCCTCTGCATCTTCAGGCTCAGGTATACGATTCACGATGGCTTCCAAGACATCGTCTACGCCATAACCGGTCTTGGCACTGACCAATATGGCATCGGATGCATCGAGGCCGATGATATCCTCGATTTCCTGGCGTACCCGTTCCGGATCGGCACTGGGCAAATCGATTTTATTGATGATCGGAATAATTTCCAAATCATGTTCCAACGCCAAATAGACATTGGCCAAAGTCTGTGCTTCCACGCCCTGTGTGGCATCGACAATAAGCAAAGCGCCATCGCAAGCAGCGAGACTGCGCGACACTTCGTAATGAAAATCGACATGCCCCGGCGTATCGATGAGATTCAAGATATAAGTATTTCCATCTTGAGCTTTATATTGTAAACGAACAGACTGCGCTTTAATCGTAATGCCCCGTTCCCGTTCAAGGTCCATCGTATCGAGGACCTGATCCTCCATTTCGCGCTTCTCAATCGTTCCAGTCCGTTCTATAAGCCGGTCTGCCAGCGTAGATTTGCCATGGTCAATATGGGCAATAATAGAAAAGTTGCGTATATGATTCGTCGACACGTTCATTCTCCTTTTACTGTTGAATATATAACTCCGCCGCCCAGCACCCGTTCTCCATCGTAGAGAACCAAAGCCTGGCCGGGCGTAACTGCCCGCTGCGGTTCATCAAAGACGACGCGGAACCCTGAGTCTTCCGGATATACTGTACAAGCCGCTTCTTTCGCAGCATAGCGTATCTTGCCTTCAGCCCGCAGTGGCGCTTGCAAGTGCTCCATTTCTACCCATGAAGGATCCGTCACGTAAACCGTACTGGAAAATAATTCATTTTCTGGTCCGACGACGACCTCGTTATGGGCCACGTCCATATCGGTGACATAGACAGCACCACCAGGACCTCCCAGTCCTAAACCACGGCGCTGGCCGATGGTATAACTGGGTATCCCCTTATGACGGCCGGCCACGCGGTGGTCGCCGTAAACAAAATTGCCAGGACGGAATGATTTGGGAATCCGTTCCATGAGGAACCGCTTATAATCATTATCCGTAATGAAACAAATGTCCTGGCTTTCAGGCTTATTGAACACGGGCAGACCAAATTTTTTGGCCAGGTCCCGCGTCTGGGATTTTTCTAAGGCAGCCATAGGAAACATGACATGAGGCAGCAAGGATTGGGTCAACTGATACAATACATAGGACTGATCCTTACGGCGATCATGGCCGCGCTTTAACTCATATAATTGACGTTCTTCGTTCCACTCTACCCGGGCATAATGACCGGTAGCTACAAAATCAGCTCCAAACTGCCGGGCCTTTTCCCACAACAGGCCAAACTTTATCCACTTGTTGCAAGCAATACAAGGATTGGGAGTCATGCCCTTGGCATAGGCTCGGACAAAATAATCGATGACATATTGCTGGAAAATATCGCGAAAATCCAGCGTGTAATGCGGTATGCCAATGATGGAAGCTACTGTTTTGGCATCATCGACAGACGATAACGTGCAACAAGCCTTAGGATTTTCTACTTCATCCTGTCCCAACGGCTCTTCCCACAGGCGCAACGTGATGCCTATGACATCGTACCCTTGCTGTTTCAATAAAGCTGCCGTAACAGAACTATCGACACCACCGCTCATGGCGACGGCTACTCGTGTAGTCATGATGCTCCTTTCTGCCGGGCTTCATCCCGAACAAGTGTCTTTATAACATTAGCGGCATAGGTTACATCGTCGAGCGTCGTTTCTTCCCCAAAAGAAAAGCGCAGACTGCTCCGCAGCCAACGGGTCTCAATACCCATAGCCTGCAATACATGAGACGGTTCCAGAGCGCCGGCTTCACAGGCAGATCCGGCAGAAACAGCTATGCCTTGCATATCGAGGGCTATGAGCAGTACGTCACTGGTCCAGCCATCGACACTGAAATTAAGTATATTCGGTAAAGCCTTTTCTAAGGACCCATTCAAATGATAGCGGTTCGTGTGCAGAAGCAGAGAATCCACCATATGCCGCTTCAACTGCCGGGCATGTTGACACCGTCCATGCCGTTCTTGTTCCAATAAAGAAGCCGCTGCGCCAAATCCGACGATAGCCGGGACATTCTCCGTACCGGCTCGAAGATGGTGCTCCTGCGGCCCGCCATACACGGCTGCAGCCAGATGGATGCCTGGACGTACATACAATGCGCCTACGCCTTTAGGTCCATATACTTTATGACTGCACAACGTAAGCATATCGATACCGACTTCTTCCGGTGCTATGGATACATATCCCCAAGCCTGTACAGCATCAACGTGAAATACGATATGACGTTGTCTGGCCAACTGTCCGATTTCCTGGATCGGCTGGATGACCCCTGTCTCATTATTGGCGTACATGACGGATATGAGCACTGTATCAGGCCGAATGGCATCGGCCACATCGGCAATTCGTACTCTGCCTGCCTCATCTACGGGCAAGAAGGTCACATCGTATCCCGAGGCAGCCAAAGTCCGGAACGTATTAAGTATAGCATGATGCTCCACTGACGTCGTAATCAGATGACCATGGTGGGGCGCATTACCGCGGAGATAGCCCAATATGGCCAAATTATCCCCTTCTGTACCGCCACCAGTAAAGATGATAGATTCATTTTTGACACCCAAGGCATATGCTACAGCCTGACGCGCCTGTTGTACTGCTGCCCGCGCCTGTTGTCCAAAAAAATGCAAGCTCGACGGATTGCCAAACTCCGTAGTCAAATAAGGCATCATGGCTTGCAATACTCTCGCATCAATGGGAGTCGCTGCCGCATAATCCATATAGATATATTTCATTGCAAATTGCTCCTAATAATAAGGTCTAATATATATAATACCACAAAAAAAGGAAGGCATACAATATACGTTCGCTGGCACAGCTATAAAAAAACCGCCATCATCGATAGCGGTTTTAGCATGGTACTGTATTAGATTTCTTGTTCTTCAGGCTGACTAAGACTTTCATCAAATGCCGGTACACGCAATGAAATGTATACCATGACAACAATCAGTGCTGCCATGGAAACGGCCAATCCAACCCAGCCATTCCGGGTAATCCCATCAGCAATATAGCCTATGAGACTGCAAACACATACGACAATGACGTAAGGCAGCTGCGTGTTGACATGATCGATATGATGGCACTGGGCTCCTGCTGAAGCCAGAATCGTCGTATCCGAAATAGGCGAAGCATGGTCACCAGAAACAGCACCGGAAAGGATAGCCGTCACACAGAGAACGAGCAGCGTATTGTCGTTCATGCCCACGATAGCCACGGCAATGGGTATCAGTATGCCAAATGTCCCCCACGATGTGCCCGTAGCAAAAGATAAGCCTGCAGCGACCAGGAAGAATATAGCCGGCAGGAACAAGACGACACCAGCATGAGAACTCACGATTTGTCCTACATAACCACCGATATTCAGATATTTATCGCTGCAGATACCAGAAAGAGTCCAGGCAAGACACAGAATAAAAATAGCCGGAGTCATAGCCTTGAAGCCCTGGCTGAAGCTTTCGCAGAAATCTGAAAACGTAACGACGCGGCGCGGCAAATATAATAGGGCCGTAAAGACAAACGCAATGAATGACCCTAATACCAAGGATTTGGCGGAGTCGCAATTTGCAAATGCTTCCTGTACGGTCTTGCCGTCATAGATGCCACCCGTATACAGCATACCGAAAATACAGGCAATGATGAGCACTATAATGGGCAGAATCAAATCAATGATTTTACCTTTGCCAAAAACTTCTTCATCTTTGACATCAGCATATTCTTTCGGAATCATGAAATGCTGCTGGTTTTGCCGCACAATCTTACCCATGACGGAAAAGTCGCGCTGCGAAAAGATAATGAACATCATAAAGACTATGGTCAGTATCGCATATAAATTAATCGGTATCGTCTGCAAGAACAGGCTGAAGCCATCGATGGTACTCCCTTCAGGAAGAGATGACCCTACAGCAGCCGCCCAACTGGAAACAGGAGCCAGGATACATACCGGAGCCGCTGTCGCGTCGATGATGTAGGCCAATTTAGCACGGGAAATCTTGAATTTATCCGTAATAGGCCGCATGACCGTACCAACTGTCAGACAGTTAAAATAATCATCAATAAAGATGACGATACCCAACAAGGCTGACAAGGTAAGCGCCCCCCGCTTGCCATGGATATGCCGGGCTGACCATTCGCCGTAAGCTTTTGTCGCACCCGATCGGGTTATGGCCGCTACGAGTATACCCAGCACGACCAAGAAAATCAGGATATTGGCATTTTTGCCAATTTTTTCTTCCATGATTGCAAACATTGTTATAATTGCATTCAACACGTTAAAATCCGTAAAAAGAAGTGCTCCTGAAAATATGCCGATCAACAGCGACATATACACTTCTTTCGTTACCAGCGCCAAGACAATGGTTATCACTGGTGGTAAAATAGACCAAACTGATTCTGCCATAATACATTCCCACTTTCTCATAAAAAGATGACATAAACATAATAATTATTTTAATTATATATCAAGATGGATATTCACTCAATGTATAATCCTATCATTTTTATGCTATTTGGTCAAATTCCACCATGAGCCATGACATTTCGGTAATCTTCCAGGTTTTTTTCCAATAATGTTGGCGTATCCAATCCATAGGGGCATTTCTGTTTACATTGCCCACAATGGAGGCATTCGGTAATCTTTTCCATTTTGGCCTGCACTGTAGGATTGAGGTTGGCTGCCAGCGGTGCCCGGCGCAGCAACAAGGACATGCGAGCACAATTATTGATTTCAATACCGGCTGGACAAGGCATGCAATAGCCGCAGCCTCGACAGAAATCACCGGAAAGAGCTTTTTTATCAGCATCGATTACCTGCTGCAACGTATCATCCAATACAGGCGGGTTCTGGATAAACGATAAAAATTCAGCCAATTCACTGTGCCGCTGGATTCCCCATAAAGGCAGGACCTGCTTGAACTGCGCAGCAAAGGCATACGCTGCTGCCGCATTGGTAATCAAGCCGCCGGAAAGGCTTTTCATGGCAAAAAACCCCATGCCTGCCTGGCCGCATTTATGGACCAAATCATAATCTACTTCACTGGCCAAATAACAAAATGGAAACTGCAAAGTTTCATACAGGCCTGATTCTATGGCGCTATGGGCCACGGCCAGCCGATGATTCGTAATACCGATGTGGCGGACCTTCCCCTGTCTTACAGCCTCCTGCATGGCTTCATACAAACCGGTGCCATCACCCGGTTCCGGACAGAAAGGTGGATTGTGGAATTGATATAAATCTACATAATCCGTTTGCAAATTCTGTAGGGACATGTGCAAATCCTGCCAAAAAGCATCCGCAGTCTTGGCCATCGTTTTCGTAGCGATGTAGACCTGATTCCGCTTGTGGGAAAAAGCAGCACCTAGTTTTTCTTCGCTATCCGAATAGGCCCGTGCCGTATCATAATAATTAATACCGCCGTCAAAAGCACGACACAGGATCTGCACGGCTTCTTCTTTCGGAACCCGTTGGATAGGCAGTGCGCCAAATCCATTCTTTTGTACTATCATTCCGGTCTTGCCAATTGTTACTTGTTCCATTATATCTTCCTCCATATCTTTTTATACTTTTGATGTTCTCAACAAGCATCACGTCACCAATTCAGCCAATACAGCATACAAGCGCTGTGAATCAATTGGCTTGGCCACATGGGATGTAAAACCTCCCTGCAGACATCTCTGTACATCTTCAGGAAATGTATCGGCAGACATAGCGATAATCGGCACAGCCTGAGCATCCTCACGTTCTAATGCGCGAATAGCAGCCGTAGCGGCCATGCCGTCCATGACGGGCATGCGTATATCCATGAGAATAGCGGCAAAATATCCCATTTCATGAGCCGTAAATGTTTCTACGCCAAGTTTTCCATTGGCAGCGACAGTCACCTGCATCCCTTTATTTTCCAATAAATATTGGACTATTTCCGCATTTAAAGCATTATCTTCACAAACCAAGATGTGTTTTCCCTGCAGTCGGTCTTCATCTACCCTTGGCGTCAGACCCGCTTCGTTCTTTGCCGCTGCTGGTACGCTTTCGGTCAGAGAAAATTGTAAATGCACTGTGAATGTCGTACCTACAGCAAGCGCGCTCTCTACAGCTATGGTTCCACCCATCAAGTCTACAAGCTGTTTCACGATTGCTAATCCCAGACCGGTACCAGGTGTGCCGTCAGGACTGGCCTTATGCTCCTGAGCAAATGCCTCAAAAATATGCGGTAGGAATGCCGGAGAAATTCCTATTCCCTCGTCAACAATGGTAAAACACAGACACAAATTGTCAGCATCGCGCCCATCCGTGTGTACGCTGTACCGGACAGCATGACCCTTTGCCGTAAATTTGATGGCATTGCTCAACAAATTCAAGAATATCTTCTGTACATTCAAGGAATCGGCCAAAATAGTATCATCCTCGACACCAGTTCTATCGAAAACGAATACGACGCCAGTCCTGGCCGCATTCATCTGCGTGGGTACGACAATGCTGTCCAGCAGTTCAAACACCGTGACCGGTTCCGGCACAAGCGACATCTTCCCATTATCCAGCCTGGAGATAGTCAACGTATCATTCACGAGATTGAGCAATAAATGACCTGATATACCAATCTTTTGCAAGAAATCATGCGTCTTATCCTCATTTCCGGGATCCATGGCTAATTCAGTAAAACCAATGATACCATTCAGAGGTGTCCGCATGTCATGACTTATATTGGAAAAGAAACTATATTTTGCGGCATTGGCTTGAGCAATGGCTGAAATCTCACTCGATTTCCGTTCATTTTCGGCACGTTCTTCTGCCAATCGCTGTTCTGCCTTATTCCGACGAACGATGACCCATGCCGCACCTATGACTAAAATCAAGGCAGCCATGCTCATGATGGCAGCCATAGCCGCCCACGACGAAGGAATCCGATCCAAAAATCTCATTAGGCCGGAATTTTGATGCAAGGCTTGGCGCGTCAAAAATTCATTAAAAGACCGCCCTGAAGCAATAATGCTTTTATTCAGTACTGCCCTTAATTCATGCTGTTCGGGACCGATAGCACAGGAAGCCTGCCAAGCCGAACCGGGTATAGTCACTAAATTGTAATTAGAAATACGGTCCTGGTTCAAGATCCATGTCGCCGCTTGCAAATCACAAACGATAGCATCGGCCTTGCCATTTTTCAATGCGTCGAAGCACGCCTGCACCGTTTCCAATCCTGTAGTCTCTTGTAGGTTTGGCAATACAGCATGGATTACGATTTTATCCCGCACTGGTACGACGACATGGCCAATCACATCGGTGCCTTTACGAGTAATACGCACCATATCGACATCAGTGTAAGGAACTGTGATCGCCAGCTTGTTTTCCCGGGCATCAAAAATATCGTTATGATACAAATAAGCAACATCTGCCTGTCCGTCTTTCACCGCTTTCAGGACATCGTCAGCACCGGCATAAGCTATGAAAGAAAACATTAATCCAGACATCGTTCCTAGCCGTTGAAAATAATCAATGACAGCTCCCTGAATTTTTCCATCATCTCCGATAAATGAATACGGTGGATCATTCATTTGGACTGCCACCTTGATGTCTGGACTATCACTGATGAATCGGCGCTCTGCCGGTGTAAATAGAGGAGTATCACCCTGAATCTTGCCAAAATACTTGTTGTACAAGGTCAGCTCATATAACAAATCCCGCGTCAAGACCTGCTCCATCGCCTGATCCAGTTGCACTTTCAAATCCATCCTGGAAGGAGCAATCATAAAAAAGGAATCATCCGGTGAAAACTGTGCTACTGTTCGCGTCTTGTCAAGAGCATAAGCACCACCGATGACCATGCTGTCAGCACGACCATCCAACAACGCATTCAAAGCCTGACTATTATCGTCAAAATAAAGAAGTTGTACTTGTAGATTATGACGGCGGCACCATGCATCGTAAATATTCTGCAGTGCTGCTGAACCATTTCGGATAGCTGTAACCATACCATTGAAATGTGCGATATCCCCATATGTAAAACGCTCATCATCAAGACGAACCATAAGCGTCATATACGATGTCACCATTCTTTTAGCGGAGAATAAATATAATTTCTCCCGCTCTGCCGTTTTTCCCATCCCCAGGAGTATGTCTACATCATCGCTGTATAACGCATCTAAACTGCTGCGGCTATCGCTAAAATCGACAAAGGTAATACGCCAGCCCGCTTCCTGCGCCATGGTATATAAGTATTCTACTTCATAGCCGCGATATTCCCCCGCGACGTCTTTATACATATAGTCCCCGTCATAAACATAACCCACGCGCACATCCGTTACCGTATCCGACGCAGCTGACACCATCCGAGGCAGGATACACCAGGTTACCAGTAATATAATTAACTCAAACTTCGCAGGCTATTAAGACCTGCCATTCCTAATAAAATCAAGGCATTTGCCCAATAAAAATAGCATAAACCCTGCCCATTTGGTACAATTAAGTTACCACACAAAATCTAACCAATGGAGGCTTATGCCATGAATAGTATAACACAAGATATCCATCAGAAAAATGTTGTATCGCATAAAATGCAGAATTTC